>OBUX01000295.1_pt1 | contig 21962 bp, 19 predicted proteins | sample 1501181 | NCBI WGS metagenome assembly OBUX01 (sample SAMEA2579935, study PRJEB22360) | human gut metagenome | biome: human gut; feature: human-associated habitat; material: faeces | place: Denmark | collected 2008/2010 | reverse complement strand
TGCTGCCTTCCGTAGGAAATGAAATTATCAATTTGGTCAAGGATACTTCTCTTATTTATGTCCTTGGCTTAGGCGATCTTTTACGTGCTGGTAAAATTGCGATGAGCCGCGATGTTACATTAGTGCCATTAGCTTTAGTGGGAGTGATTTATTTACTCTTTACGGCAATTTTGACTGTTGCTTCTAAGAAAATTGAAAAATTCTATCAATATTATAAATAGGAGGACTCTACCATGTTAACTATTAAAAATTTAACCAAACATTTTGACAACCGGACCATTATTGATCACTTAAATTTAGAAATTCCAGAGGGTAAAATTTTAACGATTGTTGGTCCTTCAGGCGGTGGAAAAACCACTTTACTTCGTTGTTTGGCTGGTTTAGAAACCATTGATTCTGGTGAGCTTTTGTTGGATGGTGTTCCTTTCAATCCTGCTGAAATGGACAATGCCGATCAAGTGGTTGGGGTCGTTTTCCAGGATTTCCAACTTTTCCCTCACTTATCAGTTTTAGAAAACATTACCTTAGCACCTACATTAGTACTAAAAGAAGAAAAAGCAAAAAGTCAGCAAGAAGCTTTAGAATTACTGGAAAAATTGGGCTTGGCTGGTAAAGAAAAACTCTATCCGTACCAACTTTCCGGTGGACAAAAACAACGAGTTGCACTTGCTCGTGCCTTAGCAATGAAGCCAAAAGTTCTTGGGTACGATGAACCAACGAGCGCGCTAGATCCAGCTTTACGCCAACAAGTGGAAGAAGTTATTTTAGATTTACGGAAACAAGGCATGACACAGATTGTCGTGACCCACGATATGGCTTTCGCTGAAAAAATTGCAGACAATCTTTTGACGGTTGCCCCCGTCCAATAGAAAGGAGTTTATGATGAAAAAGAAATATTCTTTAGCCTTGCTGGTTATCTGTTGTAGTTTACTCCTATTTGCAGGTTGTGGTAAAAGAAAAAGCAACGAAGATCAATGGACACGGATTAACGAAGAAAAACGGATTATTATTGGCTTAGATGACTCCTTTGTGCCCATGGGTTTTCAAGATAAATCAGGCAAAATTGTCGGCTTTGATGTCGACTTAGCCAAAGCGGTTTTTAAACTTTATGGCATTTCCGTTGACTTCCAACCGATTGATTGGTCTATGAAAGAAACAGAATTACAAAATCAAACCATTGATCTTATTTGGAACGGCTACACTAAAACGAGCGAGCGGGCCGAAAAAGTTCAATTCACACAACCTTACATGACGAACGACCAAGTACTTGTTTCTTTAAAAGAAAAAAACATTGCAACAGCGAGCGACATGCAAGGCAAAATTTTAGGGGTTCAAAACGGCTCTTCTGGCTATGATGGCTTCGAAAGTCAGCCTGACGTTTTGAAAAAATTTGTTAAAGACCAAACACCTATTTTATATGACGGCTTTAATGAAGCTTTCTTAGATTTAAAATCTGGTCGAATTGACGGACTCCTAATCGATCGCGTTTACGCCAACTACTATCTTTCCCACGAAGATAATTTAAAAAACTATACTATTTCTCATGTAGGCTATGACAATGAAGATTTTGCTGTGGGCGTCCGCAAATCAGACAATCAATTAGTCCAAAAAATCAATACTGCCTTTGAAACGTTACGAAAAGATGGCACCCTTAGTAAAATTTCTCAAAAATGGTTTGGAGAGGACGTTACAAATAACACAAAAATAAACTAAATAACGAATAAAAAGGTGTACTGCTGACTTAGTACACCTTTTTATTTGAATCAAATTCTTAGCAAATTCTAACTTATGAAGAACTTTTATTTTTGCTACACTAGTAAAAGTCGAGAGAATTTGTCCTTTTCTGCCTAGAACAATCATTACTCTCAATAAATGAAAGGAGAAAAAAATGCCTACTAATAAAAAAGAAGGAATGCTTTTTACTACGTTAATGTGCTTTCTGATGGTTTTCGGAATGAGCACCTATAATTTATTATTGCATGGAGAATTTTCATTGTACGCCTTATCAAAAGGTTTGCTTCCTGGATTTATCGTTGCTTTTATTTTAGACGTTTTCATCGTTGGTGTCTTAGCTAAGAAAATCGCTTTTTCTTTACCCTTTAATAAAGAAAAACGGCTATTACTTATTCTGACCATTTCGAGTCTCATGATTATCGGCATGGTGACTTGTATGTCTTTATTTGGCTTATTAATGGAAGGCCAGACGTTGTCACTAAGTGCGTATTTCCAAGCTTGGGGCCTGAACTTTATTGTTGCCCTTCCTTATCAATTGCTGATTGTCGGTCCCTTTTCACGTATGATCTTAACCAATTACCAACAACGACAAACTTAGAAAATAGATTTCTTATCTAAGTTTTAACAGTTGCCTAAAAAAAAGTTAACCTTTTTGATTTATCTTAGTGATAGTTCATTAAAGGAGGAACTGAAGTTGAAAAAATATCGTATTAGCTTATTTCTTGGCTTGATTAGTCTTTTATTATTTATGATCTCTATTTTAGTTGGATCAACATTATCTAGCGATGGACTTTTAAAAGAACCCGCCTTTTTCTGTACGCCGCTCGGTTACTTTTTTCTCTTCATCGCCTTGCTTTCGGTTATAACAATCACATGTAAAGAACATATGAATCAAAAAGGTAAAACAAAATAACCTTAAAAAGAGCCTGACGTTTTGATACGTCCGGCTCTTTTTTTAATAAAAACATATAACTTAATTTGCAACAATATTTACTAATTTATCTGGAACAGCAATCACTTTGCGCACTGTTTTTCCTTCAATAAATTCTTTAACAGCTTCATGGTTCATTGCAATTTGTTCTAATTCTTCTTTGCTTAACCCACGAGCGACATTTTGTTTGCCACGTAATTTTCCGTTCACTTGGAAAACTACTTCCACTTCATCTTCTACTAAGGCCGCTTCATCATAGGTTGGCCAAGGGACATAAGTTAAACTTTCCTCGTTACCTAAAATTTGCCATAGTTCTTCACCAATATGTGGCGCGATTGGTGCAAGTAATTGGACAAATCCTTCCACATATTCATAAGGTAAGGCATCCACTTTATTGGCTTCATTCACAAAAACCATTAATTGAGAAATCGCTGTATTAAAGTGCAAGTTTGCCATATCTTCTGTCACTTTTTTAACCGTTTGGTGATAAACTTTCGTTAAACGGCCATCATTAATTGTGGTAATTCGGTCACGCATTTTGCCTTCTTCATCAACAATCAGACGCCAAACACGATCTAAGAATTTACGACTTCCTTCTAAGCCATTTTCATTCCAAGCAATGGAAGCATCTAATGGGCCCATGAACATTTCATAAAGACGTAACGTATCCGCACCATATTTAGCCACCACATCATCGGGATTTACAACATTGCCACGTGATTTAGACATTTTTTCGTTGTTTTCTCCTAAAATCATACCTTGGTTGTATAATTTTTGGAAAGGTTCTTTGGTAGGAACCACACCAATATCATATAAGAATTTATGCCAAAAACGAGCATAAAGTAAATGCAGCACCGCATGTTCGGCACCACCAATATAGATGTCAACTGGTAACCAACGTTTTAATTTTTCAAAATCAGCAATTTCATTTTTATTATGAGGATCAATGAATCGTAAGTAATACCAAGAGCTTCCAGCCCATTGTGGCATAGTATTCGTTTCACGTTTTCCCTTCATGCCAGTTTCAGGGTCGACGACATTGACCCATTCATCAATGTTTGCTAATGGCGATTCCCCAGTTCCACTTGGGCGAATATCCGATGTTACTGGTAAACGTAGAGGTAACTCAGATTCAGGAACCGTTGTGGTTGTTCCATCTTCCCAATGGATCACAGGAATTGGTTCACCCCAGTAGCGTTGACGAGAGAATAACCAGTCACGTAAACGATAAGATACTTCTTTTTTCCCTACGTGATTTTCTTCTAGCCACTCATTCATTTTAGCGATGGCTTCTGCTTTGTTTAATCCATTTAAGAAATCAGAATTGATATGCGGTCCATCCCCTGTATAGGCTTCTGTTGTAATGTCGCCACCTGCGATTACTGGTAGGATATCAATGCCAAATGTTTTCGCAAATTCGTAATCCCGTTCATCATGCGCTGGGACCGCCATGATTGCGCCTGTGCCATAGCTTGCTAAAACATAATCGCCAATCCAAATTGGAATTTCTTGGCCATTGACCGGGTTTATAGCATACGCACCTGTGAAAACACCTGTTTTTTCTTTTGCTAAATCCGTTCTATTTAGATCAGATTTTTTTGAGGTTTCTTCAATATATGCTTCTACAGCTGCTGTTTGTTCAGATGTCGTAATTTTTTTCACTAGTTCTAGTTCAGGAGCTAGAACAGTATAGGTTGCACCGAACAAGGTATCAGGACGGGTTGTAAACACCGTGAAACTTTCTTCTGTACCAGCGACTTTAAAGGTCACATTGGCTCCTTCAGAACGTCCAATCCAATTTCGTTGCATATCTTTAATACTTTCTGGCCAATCAACAAGCTCTAAATCTTCTAATAAGCGATCTGCATAAGCAGTAATTTTCAACATCCATTGACGCATTGGTCGGCGAACCACATCATAACCGCCACGTTCACTTTTTCCATCAATGACTTCTTCATTTGAAATAACAGTTCCTAGTTCAGGTACCCAGTTAACCGCAACTTCTGCTTCATAAGCTAACCCTTTTTCATATAATTTTGTAAATATCCATTGTGTCCATTTGTAATATTCAGGATCAGTGGTATTAATTTCACGATTCCAATCATAGCTGAATCCTAGTGAATTAATTTGGCGACGGAATGTTTCGATATTTTTCTTAGTAAATTCAGCTGGGTCATTTCCTGTGTCTAACGCATATTGTTCTGCTGGCAAACCAAACGCATCCCAGCCCATTGGATGCAACACATTATAGCCTTGCGCACGTTTCATACGTGAAAGAATATCGGTTGCTGTATAGCCTTCCGGGTGACCTACGTGTAAGCCTTGTCCAGATGGATAGGGAAACATATCTAGTGCATAAAATTTTTCTTTATTTGGGTCGTCCAATGTATTGAAACAATTGTTCTTAGCCCAATATTTTTGCCATTTTTTCTCAATCTCTTTGTGATTGTAGCTCATGTTATTCCTCCTAGTAATATAAAATTTTTCATTCTTAAAATTTGCCACCTGCAGCCATTGTCACTATTCTGACTTAAACTAGCCACTTAGTGATAAAAAAAAGTCCTATAGGAAAAATTCCTATAGGACGTGAACATACAAATGCAACGTGGTACCACCTAAATTCGTCAAAGAAACGGTCAGTCACCGTCACCTTAACCTCAAACGTCTTAACGATCGTCACCGACTTTTCCTACTTGGTTTGTTCAAAAAAGTAACTTAAAGGCGAGTTCAAAAGCTTCTGTCCGTATTTCCACCAGCCATACGCTCTCTATCACATGGTTCTTTCTACTATTCCTTCTCATTGTTTTTTTCTATTATAAGACTCATGTTACCAAAGATAGCTATTTTTTTCAATCTTAAATTAACCAACTTTTAAAGTTTGACCAATATAAATTGTATCCCCGCTTAAGCCATTTAATTGTTTGATTTTTTGGATGCTGATTCCGTATTGCATTGATAAGCCCCAAAGTGAATCACCGCTTTTAACTGTATGGCGTTTGCCTGATGCACTATTTGTTGAAGAAGCATTGCCACCTGCAGAAGCGCCTTTTTTCACGATGATTGTTTGACCAGCAAAAATTAAATCGCCTTTGATCCCGTTCCATGAACGTAGATTAGCAACACTCACGCCAAACTGTGCAGAAATTTTATTCAGCGTATCACCTGATTTAATCGTGTAGGATGTTGTCGCACCGCCACCATTATTCGTAGGCTTGTTCGTATTCGTTGAACCTGAGTTGGCGCCTTTTTTCACGATAATCTTTTGACCAGCAAAAATCAAACTACCGCTGATGTTATTCCAGGCTTGTAAGTTAGCCACACTAACACCGAATTGTGCAGAAATTTTGTTCAAGGTATCGCCTGATTTAATCGTGTAGTACGTATTCGTTCCTGATTGATTATTGTTAGAACTACCGTTGCTTGAGCCACCGGTGTTACCTGAAGTACCTTTTTTCACAATAATTTTTTGACCAGCGAAGATTAAATCGCCAGAAATGCCATTCCATGAGCGTAAATTAGCAACACTCACGCCATATTGGGCGGCAATTTTGTTCAAGGTATCGCCTGATTTAATTGTGTAGTACGTATTCGTTCCTGATTGATTATTGTTAGAGCCACCGTTGTTTGAGCCACCAGTGTTACCTGAAGCACCTTTTTTCACGATGAGTTTTTGACCAACGAAAATTAAATCGCCAGAGATGCCATTCCATGAGCGTAAATTAGCAACGCTCACGCCATATTGGGCGGCAATTTTATTCAAGGTATCCCCTGATTTTACAGTATAGTACGTGTTCGTTCCTGATTGATTATTGTTAGAACCACCGCTGCCTGAGCCACCAGTGTTACCTGAAGCACCTTTTTTCACGATAAGTTTTTGACCAACGAAAATTAAATCGCCAGAGATGCCGTTCCATGAGCGTAAATTAGCAACGCTCACACCATATTGCGCGGCAATTTTATTCAAGGTATCTCCTGATTTTACAGTATAGTACGTGTTCGTTCCTGATTGATTGTTCGAGCCGCCTGTTCCTGGATTAACTATTCCGCCCCCAGTATTTCCACCAGAAGATGGTGTATCATATTGAGTTAAGTTATATGCGGTAATGACATTATTTAATTTAGCATTGTAGCTAGGATCTGTCGCATAACGACCTGTTAACCAAGCAGTTGCATCGCGGTACGAGCTTGTATTGCTTTTCCAAGCCCCAGCATAATAGTAAACGCCCGCTTGGAAAGAAGTTGTTTTTAGCACGTGCGCATTATCTTGGAATGATTCCATGTAAGAAGGATATTTACGGAAAGGTTCTTTTTTCACTAACCATTTGCCGTTTAAATATTCCCATGTATCCATATAGACAGATTGTCCATTGTAGCTGCCTTTAATCCCAAATAAGTTATAGTTTGGTGCCTTAGATAGCGTACTTGCTCCCCAACCACTTTCAACGATTGCTTGAGCCATCATCACTGATGCATATAAATCATTGGCTTGCGCAATAGGTTGTGCACAACGAGCTAACTCGGCAATAAATTCTGAAGGACTTTGCGTCGGTGATAACGCTGAAAAAGTTTGCGCAGAAGCTACTCTAGCTTCTGGTACTTTTACTTCATCATCGGGTGTAACCGCAGGCGCTGCTTCAGACTCGGTTGCTGAAGGAGCTACTGGCGTAATTTCTGCTACTGAAGAATCAGTCGTTCCTGATTCCACAGGTGTAGTTGAATCAGCTGTTGGTTGCTCGGTACTTGGTGTTGTTGGTGTTTCTTTTGATGATTCAGTTGTCGATTCAGTCGTTGTTGACGAATCCGTTGTCGGTTGTTCCGTAGTTCCTGGCGTAGTTTCTGTTGTTGGTGTCTCTACTAAGCCAGTTTCCGTAGTAGGTGCTTGGGCAACTTCCGCATTTGTTGGCTGCTCTTCTGTTGCCTCAGCAGTCACTGGTAGTAACGCAACGGGCGTTCCTACAGATGAAACAATTAACGCCGAGCTGAATAAAGTAGTGCTCTTCTTCCATTGTACTGGCGTTTTCTTTCTTTGTTGTGCTTTCCTTCTTTCGATACGTGACATTGATTCTTTCTTCATTGATACGTCCCCAACTTTCCTTTTTTAACTTATATGTAAATGTAATTTTTTAGTTTGTTATTATAACAAGTATACCTTTTTTTCTGGCGAATTAAAAACACTTCAACAAAATTTCATATTACTGTAACTAGATTGTAAAGAAGTAATGTTTTTTAACACGGATTTACTCTCTTGTTACTACTCGGAAAAAAACTGCGACTTTAGTTGTAGACGCTTCTTTACCTTAGTCTGATTTTTTTAATTTCTCTTGTTATTCGCCCAAAAAGAAATTATAGTTTAAGATGAGAAATGAATCGTGTAGAAAGAGGGAGCGGAATGAATAAAGAACATTTTATTATTGAGCTGAAAATTTATTTAAAAGCATTAAATCCAAAAGATCAAGCTATTATTCTTGCGAAATACAAGGCGTTATTTGATGCTCGTGTTGCGGAAGGCGAAACAGAAGAACAAGTGGCAAAATCATTGGGGAAACCACGGGTTATCGCAGAAGAAATTTTAAAAGAACAAGGCATCGAATTGACGGAACGAAAAATTGAAAATAATGGCTGGCAAGAAATTCCAGCGGCTACACCTGCTTATGATCATCCCTATGAAGAAGAATCTGAATTTTACTATGATAATGATTCTCCATACTATCAACGACCACAGCATCGGCCGCTAACCCGATTTTTCCAAGTGCTTGGTATTTTCTGTTTAAATTTTTTCTTCATGTTTTGGGTTATTTTAGGGATTGCCTTAATGTACGTCGGTTGTGGCATTGCCGGAGCTGCAACTTTATTTTCACCAATTTATGGTATTTATAGTGTTATTACCCAAGCAAATGCCGCTTCCTTTTTCCAATTATCTATGAGTCTCTTTTTATTTGGTGCATCAATCATTGGTTGGTTACTGTTTCTACCAATTTTAAAATTTTCAGCACATGTCTTTAAGCGTTATTTCCAATGGAACATTGCTGTTTTACGAGGTGATATCTAATGAAAAAAACAACAGGGATTCTCTTATCCATTGCTGTCTTAGCGATGCTAATTGGTGGATCTGGCGCCGTCTATTATTACAAGCAAGCGGAAAAATCAGTCACACCGCTAAAAGAAAGTTATACACTAAAAAATAAACAAGCAGGCGAAGAACTTCACTTATCCTTAAAAGGCAAAGGCCCTTATACCATTTATAAAACTGATAGTAACAAAATGGGGTTACGATCACCGAATAATGCCTTTTATTCAAAAGCTGAAGGCACCTTAAATGTCAAAGAAGAAAAAAATAAAATAACAGCAACCATCAATACCACTCGCACACAAAACCAACCCGAATTGTCATTCTTTAATATTGGTATTTTTAGTGACTTCACACCGAACGTGAGTGTCCAGATTCCTAATAATGTGAAAAAGTTAGTAATTGATGGCTCAACCCATTCACCAGTTTCATTGAATGCTTTTAACGTAGACGAATTAACAACTAATCTACCAAATTCTTATGTTAGTCTATCGGGTGTTAAAGCCAAAAAAATGACGCTTAACTCTTCAGATGGTATCTACCTTTCAGCGGATACTTCCGCTAAAAAAGCAACAGTTGAAACCACTGACGGCGATATAACGTTGGATTCAGCCTATTTCGATGAAATCAAAAATACGACTATTTCTGGTGATATTCGAGTGCAAAATGCTCGCGGAAACATCCAAGCAACAACGACAGATGGCGATATTAGCGTCTATGATTTCAAAGGAGAAGCTAACTTTTCAAGTGAAAATGGTGATTTTTCTTTAGACATGCCAGCTGTGCCTAAAAAATTAACTGTTGCTCTTGTCCATGGAGATATTTATGTAAATTCTGGAGAAATTTTGCGTAACATTTCAATCAAAGGGGAATCAAAATTAGGCGATGTTCAACTTTTAAACAAAGAGCGAACATCTTATAAGAATGGTCGTGCGGATACAGAGTTTAACCTTTCTAGCGAATTCGGCGATATTACCTTTGATACTCCTGATGATGATAATCAATAAACATGCGCCATTTAAAAAAGTTCTAGCACCACAATGAGAGATTGTGCTGCCAGAACTTTTTTAATATCTGTATCCCCTCTAATCAGGCAATGAAATTATCTTTTAATTTTTTACCCTTTTGATGGTATAATACGGATTGTTGCGATTAAATTTTGAAAGGATTTTTTATGAAAAACAAACTTTATTATCAATTTGCAGGTAGTTGTTTTCTTTTAGTATTTATGTTTTTAGGCTATGTTGTTCGTTTTTATCCAACCTGGCTCAAAGGCTTTGATCAAACGATTACTTCTTTTGTTCGTCGTCCTTTTCCACAGCTAAATAACTTTTTTATTTGGTACACCAAATTTGCCAATTCATTGACGATTATCATCTTAGCAATCGTTGTCATTGCTCTGTTTATTGTTTGGAAATATTATGCTGAAGCATTATGGCTCTTTATTAATACTGCCTTAATTGCTGGCGTAGGTAATTCTTTATTAAAATTATTCTTTATGCGCCAACGTCCTACTTTGGAGCATTTAGTAACTGAACATACGTATAGTTTTCCTAGCGGACATGCTGTAGGAAGCACCTTGTTCTACGGCACTATTTTATTGATTCTGCCAATTTTCATTAAAAATAAAACGGTCCGCCTTTGTGTGCAAATTTTACTAGGTATTGGGATTTTCATGATTGGGGTTAGTCGAATCTATTTAGGTGTCCATTTCCCTAGCGATATCTTAGGTGGTTTTTGTCTTGGTTTAGCTTGGTTGTTATTAAGTTACCCTATTTATTTAGAAAAACGCTTTGTTTGGCGATTTCAAAGCAAACAACGCTAGAAAGAAGTCTTGATTATGCAAATTTTTCCTTATTCAGATGATCCAAATAAACGCTATCACACTTGGAACTATGCACTTCGTCAACAGTTTGGTGAAAAGATTTTTAAAGTGCCAATTGATGGTGGCTTTGATTGCCCCAATCGTGATGGGACGGTTGCCAAAGGTGGTTGTACGTTCTGTAGTGTTTCTGGCTCAGGCGACATGATTGTTGCACCTAGCGATCCCCTGCCGCTTCAATTTCAAAAAGAAATCCAATTGATGCATCAAAAATGGCCAACTGTCGATCAATACATTGTTTACTTCCAAAATTTCACCAATACACATGCGCCAGTTGACGTTATTCGTCATCGGTTTGAACAAGTAGTCAATGAAAAAGGCGTCGTTGGTTTATCCATTGGTACCCGTCCTGATTGTTTGCCTGATGAGGTAGTGAACTATTTAGCTGAATTAAATGAACGCTTTTATTTATGGGTAGAGTTGGGTTTGCAAACCACGTTTGAGGAAACTAGCGCTGCCATTAATCGCGCCCATGATTATCAAACATATCTAGATGGTGTGGCTAAATTACGGAAACACGGGATTCGGGTCTGTACACATTTAATTAACGGGCTACCTGGTGAAACCCCCGCTATGATGCGCGAAAATGTGCGGCGAACTATTCAGGATTCAGATATCCAAGGGATTAAACTGCACTTACTTCATTTAATGACAAATACCAAAATGATGCGGGATTATAATGAAGGACGCTTACAATTGATGAGCAAAGAAGCCTATGTTTCAGTGATTTGTGATCAGTTAGAAATGATTCCACCCGAAATTATTATTCATCGCTTGACAGGCGATGCTCCCTTTGAAACAATTATCGGACCGATGTGGAGCTTGAAAAAATGGGAAGTTCTCAATGCGATTGATACGGAAATGAAACGCCGCAACAGTTATCAAGGAAAATATACTGTCATTTCAGGAAAGGAAGTTTTCAATTAATGCTACAAACAGCCCTACATTTTAGTCACCAACTTTTAAAAGAAGTAGTGGAACCTGGCGACTTCGTCATTGATGCAACAATGGGAAATGGTCATGATACAGCATTCTTAGCAGAGCTGGTTGGCCCTTCTGGTGAAGTTTTCGCCTTTGATATCCAAAAAGAAGCGTTGATCAATACAGAACAAAAGTTAACAGAACTTAATTTACTCCCACAAACTACGTTATTTCCATTAGGACATGAACATCTTCATGCTGTCCTAGATGAAGAAACAGAAATCACTGCCGCTATTTTTAACTTAGGCTATTTACCTAAAAGTAATAAGGAAATTATTACAAAACCCGCTACGACTAAACAGGCGTTAGATGGGTTACTGCCTCATTTGGTAAAAGGAAGTCGCATTATTTTAGTCGTTTATTATGGCCACGAAGGTGGTTCAGAGGAACTTGATTTGGTCACTAATTACACGCAAGCCTTACCACAAGATGTTTACAGTGTCTTACGTTATGAGTTTATCAATCAAAAAAATCAGCCACCTGTTCTTTTCTGTATTGAAAAGAAATAAGAGAACATGGTCGGATTGTTTCCAGCAATCCGATCATGTTCTCTTTTATTTGTTTTGTTACTCTGTCAATTCACCATCACGAATACGAACCACTCGATCACAGTATTTCAACAAACGCTCATCATGTGTCACCATGATAATCCCTTTATCTTTCTCTTTAGCCTCTTTCGCTAGTAATTGGACAACATCAAACGCCTTTTCTGTATCTAAACTAGCCGTTGGTTCATCTGCCAAAATTACGTCTGGCTCATGATACAATGCACACGCAATGGCTACCCGTTGTCTTTCCCCACCAGAGAGATCACGAGGATAACTATTTCGTAATTCTTTTAAACCCAACGTCTCTAACAATTGCTCTTTTAATTCACTATTTTTACGTGACTTATCAACTTTTTCAATTAAGTGAAATTGATCTTCCACTGTTAAAAATGGCACCAAATTAGAGCTTTGTAAAATAAAGCCGATTTTTTGAAAACGTTGCGCCAAACGTTGCTTCTTCGTTAACTTATTTAGTGATTGCCCGCCAACAATGACTTCACCACTTGTCGGTGCCTGTAAACCAGCTGCAATCGTTAAAAAGGTACTTTTACCAGAACCAGAAGGACCAATTACTGCGACAAATTCACCTGGCTGAACCGCAAAAGATAATTCTTTTAACGCGATCACTTCTGTATGTTTTTCACCATATTTTTTATAAATATTTTTCATTTCTAAAACATTTGCCATGTCTTTAACCTCCAATCGCGATTAACGGATCAATTTTAGCAATCGTTCGAATTGAAAATGCCCCGCCAATTAATGCAGATAAAATCAATAGTACACTAAACAAAATCATGCGTGGTCCATTAGTTGCATAAGGCATCGCTTCTGGTAAAAAGAGCACGGTAATTCCCGTTAAAGCAAGACCAATCGCCACTCCTAGAACAGCCAATAAAGCGGTTTGTAGCATGACTGCCTTTGCTAAGAAACTAGTCGGCACCCCTTGAACTTTTAAGACACCGAACATTGCTGTTTTCTGTAAAGTCATCACAAAGATAAAAATACCGATAATGAACGCTGCAATCACAATCAAGAAATAAATCATGCCATCCAAGGTCAAGTTTTGAGCGCTGTATCCTGGTAGTTTTTCAATAAAATCTGAAATTGAAAGAACTTGGCTGTCTTTATTAGTCGTTTTAACTTCCGCGTTGTCCTTGCTGCGAACAATGAAACCATTAACCATTTTGGCCATTGCTGGATTGTCACCATATTTAATTGACCGCCAAGTATCCAGAGAAGTGTAAATAACTGGCACAATGTTATAGCTACTTTTAGAAATAAAGCCGACAATTTCTAATTGCTCATCATATTTCCCTGCAGTTAATTTGTCGCCAATTTTAAATCCTTGATTTTTCAATGTTTCTGAAGCAATCACTTGATTTTTATCAGTAAATGCGTTTCCTTCAATCACTTTTGGCATTAAAAAACTTTCTTTTTCAATCCCAAATAAGCTAACATTCGTTAATTCAGCCTTTTTATCATCTGCTGGGCGGATGGCTAAAGATTGTTGACCAATCGGTGCAATTTTGCCTCCTGAAATCGTTTCTTTCACGTTTTCATCTAACACTGATACATTTAAATTACTATTGGCCTCTTTTGATAAAACCACTTGATTCGCTTGCCATTGATCTACGGCTAAACGATTTCCTTGAGCTAAACCGTTCGCTAAACCTGACAAAATAAAAATTAACCAAGCAATCAAGACCATTACTAAGACTACAAGGACGTACCGTCCTTTTGAATACTTCATTTCATTAAATCCTAAAAACATGAATGGTTCACCTCTTTCTTCTTTTCGAAATAAACTATATCACTTATCAATCGATAAATCAATAATTATTTATCGATTGATAAGTGAATTTCACAAAAAAATAGAGAAGTCTGTTTTTCAACAGGGCTTCTCTATTTTTTATTTGTGACTTTTCAAAACGCCATGTAGCATAAATTGAATAAATTTTTTGACATCGTCATCCACTGTTTTTCGCTGGTACGTTTTTTCAATACTTAATAATGCACTAACGTTATATAAAATAAACCGAGTTGTATCATCTACACTGATGCCCTCTTGTAAGCAATTGGTTTCAGGTTCACTTTCAAAAATAGCCGCAATATTATTGATATAGGTTTTTTTGAAAATTTGATACAGCGTACGATTGTAATCAGGGCCCATTTCTTGAAACATGTCGTTCAACATTAAGAAAAGATTGGTCGGATGTTCATCTAACAAAACTTTGATTAATTGATAAAGCTTTTCTTCTACTGATGCATTTCCAGAAACAATTGGGACTAATTCTTCCTGAACACGGGACGTTAATTCTTCAATCACAGCTAAATACAGTTCTTTTTTATTTTTAAAATGGTGATAGAGATTCGGTTGGGTAATGTTCGCTTTTAAAGCAATTTCACGAGTGGAGGTATTTTTGAACCCCTTTGTCATGAATAATTCAGAAGCGACAGACAAAATAATTTGCCGTGTACGTTCTAAATCAGCTTTGCGTTTATTTGGCTTTTCCATGGTTTTCTCGCCCCCTGCTGCTTTTTATTTTAGCATATTCTCCGGCAAGAAACGAGAGACCTTTATACAAAAAACGAAAAATATACAATCAATGTGCCTGCTATTTGGAGAAGAATCGCGCAATAATACCACCGCTGCAGATGTATCAGCCAGCCTTTTTCGCCCCCAAAATAAATCAACCACTGCAGTCCATATAAAAAACTATTAGCCAACAGCCAAAAAAGCAGCGCCGATTTTGTCCATCGATTCTCTCTGAATACACTCAGTACAAATAAAGTATTTAGCACCAAAAACGTGCGCCGTAATTGCCGTACATTCCTCATTTTTTCCATTGACATTTCTCCTTTTTCTATTTAGCATAGCAAAAAAAGAAGCAAATGAGAATGACTCATTTTGCTTCTTTTTCAACTTATTCAAAAACAAATTGATTTTTATAAAGTTCCGCATAGAATCCATCTTGTTCAACTAGTTCATGGTGGTTGCCTTCTTCAATGACTTCACCGTCTCGTAAAACAATAATCCGATCCGCATTTAGAATCGTTTTCAAACGATGGGCAATCACAAAACTGGTGCGCCCTTTAATTGCTTCGTCCATCGCTTTTTGGATTTTGGCTTCTGTTACTGTATCAACATTACTTGTTGCTTCATCCAAAATTAATAATTCTGGATTGGTAATAATCGTTCGTGCAATACTTACTAATTGCTTTTGTCCCGTACTGAAAAGGTTATTCTCTTCCGTAATCTCAGTATCGTAGCCTTGCTCAAGATTTACAATAAATTCATGGATATTCGCTTGTTTCGCTGCTTGAACAATTTCTTCATCCGTGGCCTCTGGCTTACCAAAAGCAATATTCTCACGAATTGTTCCTGAAAATAGAACGGACTCTTGCAAAACAATGCCTACATGTGAACGCAAGCTATCTAAATCCATTTCACGAATGTCCACACCATCAAACGTTACGGCGCCTTCATTCACATCATAAAAGCGATTCATTAAATTCATAATCGTTGTTTTTCCTGAGCCTGTCGGTCCGACTAAAGCGACCATTTCACCTTTGTCCACATGAATAGAAACATCTTTCAACACAGGCGTTTCTGGATTATAGCCAAAAACAACATGATTTAAAGCCACAGCTTTGTTAATCTCTTCTAATTTTTCGCCATTTTCGGGACGAATTTCATCTGGTTCATCAAACATCTCATTTAAACGACGAGCGCCTGTAACAGCTAATTGAATCATGCTATAACCTGAAGAAATTTGCATCAATGGTTGATAATATTGTTGGGAATATTGGACAAACATAACGACTAAACCTAGCGCAGCGGCACGATCAACAGAGCCATTGATTGCTAACCAACCACCAAAGAAAATAACAATCGCCGTATTGACTAATGACATTCCTTGCATCATTGGGAAAAGTAATCCTGAATACACTTGACCTTTATACGTAGCTGCACGAACTTTTTCATTTTGCTCTAAAAAGCCGTCAATGGTTTCTTCTTGTAAGCCATTAGTGATAATCACACGTTGCCCACTAATTTTTTCATCCATATAGCCATTTAATTTACCCACTTCATCTTGTTGTAAATCGACATATTTGCGCGCCTTGCTAATCACAAAGACCGCAATTAAAATCGCAATCGGCGTAGAAGCAATTGTGGCCCATGCCAGTTCCACATTTTGACGGAACATCATGATTAAGACACCAACCAATAAGGCAATATTGGTTAATACTTGTAGCAACGCTTGGTTTAAACTGTTTTGGATGTTGTCTAAATCACTAGTAAAACGACTTAAAATTTCACCATCTTGATGAGAATCAAAGAAACGAATCGTCAATTTTTCTAATTTGTTAAACAAACCAATCCGCATGCGGTTTGTTGATTTCCCCACGACTTGTGTAAAGAGAATACTATAAATGAAACTAGCGGCACTAGTTAAGACATAAAAAATGAGTAGTTTCCAAATGACAGAAACGAACGCACTTTTATCGTCTTTTCCTTGCATCACATTAACCGCATATTTCGCTAATTCCTGAATAGCTTCCCCAACGAATTGCGGCGCTTTGACTTGTAAATAAGTCGCTGCGAAAATTGCTAAGAAAATAAAGAGGAAAGAAACTTTGTAACGTTTTAAATAATGATAGAAAAATTTACTAGCTTTTATTAAATCAGTCATTAAGCTTCCTCCTTTCCTTTTTGAGTTTCGTAAATTTCTTGATACACGGGGTTCGTAGCTGCTAATTCTTCATGCGTGCCTTCCCCGACTAAACGTCCATTATCCAATACTAAAATACGATCTGCATGGACAACAGAAGAAATTTTTTGGGCAATAACGATCGTGGTAGTCTCTTTTAACTCTTTATCCAACGCTTCTCGGACTAACCGCTCCGAACGAGCATCCAACGCGCTGGTACTATCATCTAAAATCAAAATTTTAGGCTCACCAATCACACCTCTAGTAATTGATAACCGTTGTTTTTGTCCACCAGAAAAGTTATTACTCCGTTCTTCGACGGGTGCATCATAACCTTCTGCTAATTTTTCAATAAATTCCTTGGCTTGGGCGATGCCTGAAGCCCGTTCCATGTCCGCTTCAGAAGCGTCACGTTTACCATGGCGTAGATTTTGCGCAATCGTTCCAGAGAACAGGATTGCTTTTTGCAACACAAAGGAAACTGTTTTTCGTAAACTGTGTTCGTTCACTTCTCGTAAATCGACACCACCAACTTCAATCTTTCCTTCTGTCGGATCAAATAAACGTGGAATTAATTGTGCCAACGTAGATTTACCAGCGCCAGTTGCGCCCACAATCCCAATCATTTCACCTGGCTGAATAGAGAAAGAGATGTCTTTCAAGGTATCTTCTTCATCCCCAGGATAACGGAAAGATACGTGATCAAACTCAACACTACCAATTAACTCTTGTTCTGGGACTTTTTTGTAGATAACATCTGGTTCTGTTTCCATCACTTCTTTAATCCGCTTAATGGAAACAGCGGCACGAGAAGTCATCATCATCATCATTCCGCCGATAATAATCGCCATCATGATTTGCATTAAATAGTTCATAAAGGAAGCGACACCACCAATTAAAGTTGGATCATCCTTGACTAAGTTACTCACAAAGAAAATCGAGCCTACAACGGCTAAGTTCGCCACCAACATAAACGCTGGAATCATCACAGCAAATAAGCTACCTACGATTAAGTTATGGGTGGTTAATTCTTCACTCACTTTTGTAAAACGTGACAATTGATTTTTTTCTTGAACAAATGATTTGACGACACGAATGCCTAACAAATTTTCTTTTGCAATACCATTAATCTTATCAATCAAGTTTTGAATAATCATGAAATGCTTGCCCATTTGCGAAAAGGACAGCATAGAAATCAAAATAACTGCGATGACAAGTGCAACAATCACCCACCATAGTTGTGGCAAGGTTAGCATCGCTAAAATAAAACTCCCGATAAATAAAAAAGGAATTCTAAAAAGTGTCTGCAACGCAATCATAATGACATTTTGAATTTGAGTAACGTCATTTGTTAAACGAACAACTAAGTTACCTGCTGAAAATTTTTCGATATTGCCAAATGAAAAGGTTTGGATTTTGCGGAAAGTTGCTTCACGAATGTCAGCACTGACACCTTGGGCAACTTTGGCAGAAAAAATTGTATTAATAACCCCTGCAACGAGTCCTAATCCTGCAATGGCAATTAATTGAATCCCTAAGTTTTTCATTTTGTCGCTATCGTCATTCATAATTGCTTCCAACACTTGTTGTAACAATTTTGGTTGCCAAAGTGCTGAGACAACCATTACGATCACCGCCAACAAGGCAATAACTACCGAGCCTTTGTATTTTTTGGCGTGTTGAATAATAAGGTCCATCTTATCCCTACTTTCTTAAAATAGTTCCCTGCTTCTTCAGTGTTGGTCTGCGAATTCTTCCCCATTACAAAAAAATCAATTTGCTCATTGACTTCACCAATTTAACACTGTAAAATAAGGCCGATTCATAATTTACCATTTTTAGTGGTAAAATACAAGCGAACAAGTTAATTTTTCACAAGTTTTTCCTATCATAAAGTGTACCTTCTTTTTGATAAACTTACGAAGATAACGTTTAATAGGAGCTAAAATCATGGAACCGAAATTATCAAAAGACACGATTATTGCAGCCGCATTTTCTTTGTTAGAAAAAAGTCCCACTTTAGAACAACTTTCTATGCGTAAAGTCGCCAAACAGCTTGGTGTACAGGCGCCCGCAATTTATTGGTATTTTAAAAATAAGCAAGCCTTACTTCAAAGTATGGCTGAAGCGATTGAAGAGCACTTTCAAGAACCTGCATTATGTGGTGAATGGTATTCTGACTTACTAGCCTTCATGGAAAACTATTATGATCTCTATCAACAATTTCCCTGTGCCGTAGCTATCGAAATCCAAACCGTCCCTGCCTATCCCCAACGATTACGCCATTTAAATCAAATGATGGGCATTTTAAGAGAAGCAGGTTTTTCACCAGAAATGACTCATTTAGCAGTAACGTCTTTACAACATCTTTTATTTGGGATGATTATGGACGCAACGGAGGAAAAACAGCTCGTTTTGCAAGTGTTGAACGGAGATGACTATTTAAAAGAACAAGTGCTGCACATGAAACAATATGTCTCCGACAATGGGTTAACATACATGGAGGAAAGCATTCAATTTCGGCGCTCCATTCACCAAAAATCCGCCTTTATTCAAGCTGTTAAAACCTACTTAGATGGGTTGCAAGCAGATAACACCTCTTCATCTAAATAAAAAAAGCCCTTGGTCCGTCAGTCGAAATGACTGACGGACCACGAGCTGTTGACAAAAGAGTCCGGGAGCGCCCCAAGGGTTAACTTTTAAAATAAATAGCGAAAACTACTTTCTCTATTTTGGTATCGGTAGCCAAGCCAAGGCTTTTTGAATCCATTCATCCCAGAACACCCAGTCATGTTCTCCTGGTCCAGTTTCAAAAGTGTAACTTGCCTGTGCCTGTTCCAACGCTTGAGCCATCTGTTGATTAGCAGAAAGTAACATATCTTGCTCCCCACAACAAAGGTAAAATTGGGGCATTTCTGTTTGGCTTTCTACTAATTGTTGTAATAAATACAGCGGATCGTGAATGGAACCTTCAATTTGATCTAACGGGCCAAAAATACCTTCCCAATAGCTTCGCTTACGGACTTTTAATAATTCCCCAAAACTAGTGGATGATAAACTAACTGCCCCAGACAAAGAAGCAACGGCTGCAAAAGATTCTGGTTTCGCTAATCCTAATTTCAAGGCGCCATAACCACCCATTGACAAACCAGCGGCAAAGGTTTTTTCTCGCTTTGTACTTAACTGCGGAAAGAGTTGATGACAAATTTTCGGTAATTCTTCTGAGATAAACGTCCAATAGTTCATATCGTATTGCGTGTCCGTATACCAAGCTAAATCCGTGGACGGCATAATGACAGCAATCCCCAAATCAGCGACATACCGCTCAATAGAGGTTCTGCGAGCCCAGACACTGTGATTCCCTCCCATCCCATGTAATAAATACAACACGGGAATATCTGTCAATGCTGCTTGGGTACTTGTGCCCACTTTTTTTACCGTTTCTTGTGGTAAAATTACGTTCACATTCACTTCCATTTCCAATACATTTGAATAAATATTTGCTTGTAAAAAGGCCATCTACTTTTCCCTCCAATACTCTTTCTATTAGTGTACCACTAAACCTTCGCTCGTTGCGCTTTTGCGAAAATATTTAACAAAAGAGCGACAACAACTAAGCCCGCACCGACTAAGTAAACATTATGCAGACCTGCATAGAGGATACCGCGTAATGGTTTTAACAACGCAGCTGGAATTAAATTTGCAGTATGTGGATTCACTAATTGATTCATGACATCTGCATCGACGTTTAACGCGCTCGCTTCCAATTTCGCAAACATTCCTGCATTTAAAATCACACCAAAAATTGACACCATCACAGTCTGCCCAATTGTACGCACCAACGTATTAAACGATGTTGCAACCCCCATTTTTTCAGGCTCCACTGTACTTTGTGCTGTCACCGTAGTCGTTGTGATAGTAATCCCAAAACCAACTCCTAAGACAGAAGACACTACAAAGAAAAGCCAAAACGGAACGGCCATTGGCATTACCACTAAAAAGATGGCCCCGACTAATAGAATCGATAACCCAATCGTTAAGACTTTTTTCATAGCATATTTTTCCATGAAGCTACTTGCTATAAATGATCCAGCCATCCAAAGTAACGACATAGGCGCTAAAACTAAGCCACCAATTCCTGCACTTTTTCCTAAGACACCTTGCATCCACATCGGAATGTAGACATCAATCCCCATTAAGAAACCGCTAATAAGCGCTGCAATAAGATTTACTAAAACAAACGTTGGTTGATTAAATAAATGCAAATCAATCACTGGGTCTTGCGCGCGTTTTTCTATCATCACAAACGCTACAAAAAAGAGCACACTCAAACTTAAACAACCAAATGTTACTAATGTAAAACCATTATCGCTAATCATTTGAAAACCTAGCAATAACGTTAGCAGCACGGCCATCAAAGTAACGCTGCCCAAAATATCCATTGGCATCTTGGTCCGTTCCCGCTTTGGTTCAACTAAGAAAATACTAATCAAGCCCAATAAAACAAGTCCAATAGGAACATTAATGAAGAAAATCCAATGCCAACCGACTGTATCTACAATAAAACCACCTGCTAACGGACCAAAAATACTAGCAATTCCCCAGGCGGCACTGTTTAAACCTAAAATTTTCGCTCGCTTGTCCAATGTATACATATCGGCAATAATCGTTAACGCAACTGGTAAAATTGCGCCTGCCCCCACACCTTGAATTGCGCGGGCAATAATTAAAGTCAACATATCTTGAGCAAAGCCACACAACGAGGAGCCCAAAATAAAAATGATAATGCCAATCATGAAGACAGGTTTGCGACCAATTTTATCCGCAAGTTTCCCATAAATCGGTGTTAACATCGCATTCGTTAATAAATAAATTGAAAATACCCAGTTCAATTTCCATGCCATGTAACGAGCCGACAATCGTTGGCATCGCAGTAGACACAATGGTCCCTTCAATGGCTGTCATAAATGTTGCCACAAAAACACTCACCGTGACTAACTTAACATTTGTTTCTTTTGCCATTTGTTCACATCCTTTTCTATTCAATTGTCAATTTTCTAAATTGCTCCATAGCTATTCTATACAAAAAAGAACAAAATGTCTTAAA
>OBUX01000293.1_pt1 | contig 22122 bp, 16 predicted proteins | sample 1501181 | NCBI WGS metagenome assembly OBUX01 (sample SAMEA2579935, study PRJEB22360) | human gut metagenome | biome: human gut; feature: human-associated habitat; material: faeces | place: Denmark | collected 2008/2010 | reverse complement strand
CCGCTCGGTGTTAACAAGGTTAGAAGGGTAAAAACCGTCCCCGCCGCCGTCAGCCCGTAGTTCCAGGCCACCCCGCCAGTCGCCAGCAGTAAACCGCCAATCATGGGCGAAATCACCGATCCCAGGCGCACAGTCAACATGGTGATCGCCCCGGCCTGCATTAAGTTTTCACGCCCTACCAGTGCAGGTGTCGCCGCCAGTAGCGCCGTAACGCCAAGTGATGCGAAAAAACCATCCCATAAACCAAGTAAATAGATTGCCAATAGAGATGGCTCCGGCAGCAGCGCGTTCAGGCACAGTCCAATGAAGCCAATGCCACAGGTGCCGCGCGCCAGCAAAATCACTTTTTTGCGCTCATAGCGATCCGCCAGCACACCGCCGACCATCAGGCCAACAAACATCGCGCCGCCGGTCAGCGTCACCGAAAGCCCCACCTGCCAGGTAGAATGCGTCATCATCTGGATCTGCACCGGCACCGCGACGCCGAGCAAACCCAGAGAAACAATTGAGATAAAACGAGCGAGGAATACTGCGCGAAACGCCGGGTGCGTTTTCAACAGGCTGAGGTTAAGCAGCCAGGATTGTTTATTCATTACAATGCCTTGCCATCAAATATTTTAAATACCTATTCTTAGGCTGCACATGCTAACATATCCAAATAAGATCGATAACGATAATTAATTTCATTATCATGGAAGTTCGTATGTCTGGTTCTGTTGCCGTGACACGCGCCATTGCCGTGCCCGGATTGCTGTTATTACTGATTATCGCGACGGCATTAAGCCTACTCATTGGGGCAAAATCACTCCCCGCTTCCGTAGTGCTGGAGGCCTTCTCCGGCACCTGCCAGAGCGCCGACTGCACCATCGTGCTCGACGCACGACTGCCGCGCACCCTTGCCGGTTTACTGGCAGGCGGTGCGCTTGGCCTTGCCGGGGCGTTAATGCAAACCCTCACCCGAAACCCACTTGCCGATCCTGGTTTGCTTGGCGTGAACGCCGGTGCCAGTTTTGCCATTGTGCTGGGTGCGGCGCTGTTTGGTTACTCTTCCGCACAGGAACAACTGGCGATGGCCTTCGCCGGGGCGCTGGTGGCCTCGTTGATTGTTGCCTTTACCGGCAGCCAGGGCGGCGGGCAGTTAAGTCCGGTGCGTTTAACCCTGGCGGGCGTGGCGCTGGCGGCGGTGCTGGAAGGGCTGACCAGCGGCATCGCCCTGCTTAATCCTGACGTCTACGATCAACTGCGTTTCTGGCAAGCCGGTTCGCTGGATATTCGCAATCTACATACCTTAAAAGTGGTGCTGATCCCGGTGCTTACCGCTGGAGCAACTGCGCTATTACTGAGCCGCGCGCTGAACAGTTTAAGCCTTGGCAGTGACACCGCGACGGCACTGGGCAGTCGCGTAGCGCGCACACAGTTGATTGGTCTGCTGGCAATTACCGTGCTTTGTGGTAGTGCGACGGCGGTAGTTGGCCCGATTGCCTTTATTGGCCTGATGATGCCGCACATGGCGCGCTGGCTGGTAGGTGCCGATCATCGCTGGTCGCTGCCCGTCACGCTACTCGCTACCCCTGCCCTGCTGCTGTTTGCCGATATCATTGGGCGGGTGATTGTTCCCGGCGAACTGCGCGTTTCTGTAGTCAGTGCCTTTATTGGTGCACCAGTGCTGATCTTCCTCGTACGACGTAAAACGCGAGGTGGCGCATGATTTACGTCTCTCGCCGATTAATTATCACCTGTCTGCTGTTGCTAATAGCTTGTGTGATGGCAGGCGTGTGGGGATTACGTAGCGGTGCCGTCACGCTGGAAACTTCGCAGGTATTCGCCGCGTTGATGGGCGACACGCCGCGCAGTATGACGATGGTGGTCACCGAATGGCGTTTACCACGCGTGCTGATGGCGCTGTTGATTGGCGCGGCGCTGGGCGTCAGCGGCGCGATTTTTCAGTCGCTGATGCGTAACCCGCTCGGCAGCCCTGACGTAATGGGCTTTAACACCGGGGCATGGAGCGGCGTACTGGTGGCGATGGTGCTGTTTGGTCAGGATCTGACGGCTATCGCGCTGGCAGCAATGGCGGGGGGTATTGTCACCTCGCTGTTGGTCTGGCTGCTCGCCTGGCGTAACGGTATCGACACCTTTCGGTTGATTATTATCGGTATCGGTGTTCGCGCCATGCTGGTGGCCTTTAATACCTGGCTGTTGCTGAAAGCGTCTTTAGAAACGGCGCTAACAGCGGGTTTGTGGAATGCCGGATCGCTCAACGGCCTGACGTGGGCAAAAACCTCACCTTCCGCGCCAATCATTATATTGATGCTCATTGCCGCCGCCTTGCTGGTGCGGCGAATGCGCTTGCTGGAAATGGGCGATGATACCGCATGTGCGCTGGGCGTCAGCGTCGAACGTTCGCGGCTGTTAATGATGCTGGTCGCCGTAGTGCTTACCGCAGCTGCCACTGCCCTGGCGGGGCCAATTTCCTTTATTGCTTTAGTCGCGCCACACATTGCCCGCCGCATCAGTGGCACCGCTCGCTGGGGGCTGACCCAGGCGGCGCTGTGCGGGGCGTTGTTACTGCTGGTGGCCGATCTCTGCGCCCAACAACTGTTTATGCCGTATCAACTTCCGGTTGGCGTCGTTACCGTCAGCCTCGGCGGTATTTACCTTATCGTCTTGTTAATTCAGGAGTCTCGCAAAAAATGACCGAATCAGTAGCCCGTTTGCGCGGCGAACAGTTAACCCTCGGATATGGCAAATATACCGTTGCGGAAAATCTGACTGTAGAAATACCTGATGGTCACTTCACGGCAATTATCGGGCCAAATGGCTGCGGTAAATCCACGTTACTGCGTACCTTAAGCCGCCTGATGACGCCTGCTCACGGGCATGTCTGGCTGGATGGTGAGCACATTCAACATTACGCCAGTAAAGAGGTTGCACGCCGGATTGGCCTGTTGGCGCAAAACGCCACCACGCCGGGCGATATCACCGTGCAGGAGCTGGTGGCGCGTGGGCGTTACCCGCATCAACCGCTGTTTACCCGCTGGCGCAAAGAAGATGAAGAAGCGGTAACGAAAGCGATGCAGGCCACGGGAATCACTCATCTGGCGGATCAAAGCGTGGACACCCTTTCTGGCGGACAACGCCAGCGAGCGTGGATCGCGATGGTGCTGGCCCAGGAAACGGCAATTATGCTGCTCGATGAACCCACGACCTGGCTGGATATCAGTCATCAGATTGATTTGCTGGAACTGTTAAGCGAACTGAACCGCGAGAAAGGCTATACCCTGGCGGCGGTGCTACACGATCTTAATCAGGCCTGTCGTTACGCCAGCCATTTGATTGCATTGCGGGAAGGGAAAATTGTTGCTCAGGGAGCACCGAAGGAGATTGTCACTGCTGAACTGATCGAGCGCATTTATGGTCTGCGCTGCATGATTATTGACGATCCGGTTGCCGGAACGCCGCTCGTGGTGCCGCTCGGACGAACGGCACCTTCAACCGCAAAGATTTAAACTAAGTGGTCTGCCATCATGGCATCCTGTTTTCTGGATGCCATCGCATGACGCAACAGCACACCACCACAAGCCACCATCCCGCCGATCAACGCGGAAAGGATCACAATAATAGCCTTACCCGGACCGTCTTTTTTCACTGGCAATGACGGTCTTAACTGATATTTAAACGGCGTAAAATTCACATCGTTGATATTTGCTTTTGTTAACTGCTCAACAAGATACTGGCGATTACGTAATTCGCCGTTCAGTTCCGCAACGTCAGTAACCGCTTTTTCAATTTCCAGTTTGCGTTCAATACCGTCTGCGCCGAGAGAAATAGAGAAATCGGGGTCATCTTTAACGGCCTGACCATTACTGTATACGGGCTTTTTAATTCCTGCCGCGTTGGCAATGTCGAGTGAATAATTGAGGCGCTGAATGTTTGCATCAAGTTGATTTTTCATTTTAATGCGGTCCTGAGCCAGTTTTGCTTTTTCAAACTGGGTTTTGATCTCCAGTTTATTACGGACGTTTTCTATCGACTCTTTCACCACCAACACAGAGATATAATCGATATACCCGCTCAAAACGGTCTGCGCCTCTTCACTGGTTGGCGCGGTAAAACTTAGCGTCCAGGAGGTATACAGTGACGGTTCATCTTTTTTCTTACTGGCATTGTCATCAACCGCTTTCATTTTTTCGCTCAATGCGACAATTGCGCGATGCAAATCCAGTTCGTCGATTTTCGCCTCTTTTAATTGGTCCATTACATAAGGTGATGAGCGCAGGTACTCTTCTAGTAAGCTAACAGACTGAAACTTCTTGATAAACAGGTTAAATGCACCGCCACGGTCGATATTAACATCGAGATCAAGAACGCGGAGTTTGGTAAAGGTTTTCTCCAGGTCCTGCCACTGAATGGCTTCGGCGGGAGTAATGACGGCTGAGCTGGTCCATTTTTGCGGCAGGATGAAAGAGATCAGCAAGCCTGCGCAGGCAAACACAAAAACGACCGCCATGACCGTTTTTTTGGCCCGCCATAAAACTTCAATTAGACTAAGTAAATCAATTTCATTATTACTGGGCGACGCCAGAGGATACTCGGGAAAATGAGCTTCACTTCCCTGTTTAATATTCAGTGATGACATGGGGTATAACCTGAAAATGAGTCCAATAAGAGTAAATCTCCACGGCCCCCACTCTACCAGTTGGTGAGATTTATCCGAAGCTGAAGTTTGTAAATTACTCCCACTGAATGCAACATTCACTCTATTTCAGAGAAATACCCACCAAATTTATAAATTAAACAAATGATAAACCCATAATTATTTTCTGTAATTATGGGTTTATAGATAATATAAATTTACTTATTTAGCGTCGCACGAATAATCGGCCCAATTTTTTCAAACGCCACCGGAGAGATAATATCCACATGCGCACAATCCTGACGATAGATATCCAGCTCAGCAATCCACGGTGCCCAGGCCTGTTCGGGACTCATCCCCTCCTGAAGCGTGCGTTCGGCAACAAACAGCGTCGCTTTACCATCAAACGGTACGCTATGAGCTGTCGTCAGCAGGCGCACAGCATCAGCGTAGTTGCCTTCAATGGTGGTAAACAACTCCGTTGAAGTACTTCCCTGCTGTGCCGCCAGGAAGGCTTCGCGCTCGCGGTTAATCTCCGCCAGCACTTCCGGGTCCAGACCATTGGCTTCTTTTTCCTGCCAGTTTTGCGTTTCTGGCGGCCAGGTATCCAGCAAGCCAAGAAATGCCACCTGTTCGCCACGGGCACGCAGTCGCGCCGCAATGCCCTGCGCCAGCGTACCGCCAAGTGAATAACCCAGCAGGTAATATGGGCCGTGCGGTTGTTGTTCAAGTAACGTTGCCAGATGCGCTTCGCAGACTTCATCCAGGCTTGCCGCCGTCTGCATGGGGCCATGAGGGCGCGGCGACTGAATGCCGATAATCGACCATTGTGGATCGAGATAACGCGAGAGCACGCTGAACTGCCAGGCAAAACCGGATGCCGGATGGAAACAAAACAGCGTCGGACCATTACCTTCACGCAACGGCAGAATGGTTTCGAATCCCATGCGCTGGGTGCTGTCTTCTTCACCATCAATAATCGTTGCCAGTTTGGCGACAGTTGACGCGACCATCACCTGCCCCGGCGTCACCTGACGAGCAAACTGTCGACTTAACTGCGCTGCCAGTTTCATTGCCAGTAGCGAATGACCGCCAAGCGCAAAGAAATCAGCATCGGCATCCTGCACGTCACAACCCAGCAACGACGAGAATGCCGCGGCGATAATCGTTTCACTGCCCGCTTTCGGCGCACGCCCAGGCGCTTGTGCCTTCAGTTCAGGCAACGGTAAGGCTTTGCGATCCAGCTTGCCGTTGGCGCTAAGTGGTAACTGTGGAAGTTGCAGCAGAACCACCGGTACCATATGTGGTGGCAATGTTTCACGAAGCTGCGCCTGTAATGCGCTGGTATCCAACGGCAGACCTGATTGCGACACCAGATAGCCCACCAACTGACGCGCATCACCACCAGTGGCTGGGGGGCGGCGGGTCACAACCGCGATTCCAGTGGCTGCCGCCTGGTTAATCACACAGGCGTGGGTAACGGCTTGTTCGACATCCGGCAGCGCCTGCATCACGCGATCAATTTCGCCCAGTTCGATACGCTGCCCGCGAATTTTTAGCTGATCGTCACTGCGCCCGAGGTACTCCACTGCGCCGTTATCCAGCCAGCGGGCCACATCACCGGTACGGTACATCCGTTCACCTGGGGCAAAAGGATCGGCAATAAAGCGGCTGGCGGTCAGATCGGGGCGTCCGAGATAGCCCTGCGCCAGTTGAATGCCAGTGAGATAGAGATCTCCCGCCACACCCGGCGGCACCGGATGCATCATCGCATCAAGAATACGCAGGCCCGTATTCCACACCGGATAACCAATCGGCACACTGCTGCCGCGCACCTGTGCCAGTTCCTCGCCAAAAGCCGGATACCAGCTGACATCTACCGCCGCTTCCGTCGGGCCATATAGATTATGCAACGGCACGCTGGTTAACTGTTGCCATTCGCGGCATAAATCAGCCGGTAAGGCTTCACCACTACAGAAAACCTGTTTCAACGTCGCGCAACTCTGGCGAGCGGTTTGCGGCGTCAGCGATGCAACAAATGCCGCCAGCATCGACGGCACAAAGTGCGTGGTCGTTACGCCATAATCAGCAAAAAAATGCTGCATAGCGAGCGGGTCGCGGTGCGCTTCCGGTTCAGCCATCACAAGTTTCGCCCCGGCAATAAACGGCCAGAAAAACTCCCACACCGAGACATCAAAACTGCACGGCGTTTTTTGGGCAACAACATCTTCGCCTGTAAGCGGGTAATGGTTTTGCATCCATAGCAGGCGGTTAACGATAGCCTGCTGACCGACCATTACCCCTTTCGGTCTGCCGGTGGAGCCAGAGGTAAAGATGATATAAGCCGTGTGGTGCGGTTGTGAAAGCTGCAGCGGCGCACTGCCCTGCGGTGTCAGCGGGGCGTTATAGCAAAGGCTGGTTAAATTGGGGATATCGCTAAAGCGCGGCAGTTGATCGTCAGTGGTGATTAACAGCGACGGACGCGCATCTTCCAGCATCATTTTCAGGCGATCGTCCGGATAGCCGGTATCCAACGGTAACCAGGCCGCACCAGCTTCAACTATCGCATGTAGCGCCAGGGTCAAAAAGACCGAGCGCGGTAGAGCCACCGCCACGCTGTCGCCCGGTTTAACGCCGCGCTCACGCAGCAGATTCGCCAGCGCCACCACCTGCTCGCGCATTTCCCGATAGCTGAACTGGTAACGCGCATCTGCCAGCGCCGGAGCATCCGGTGTTTTTGCCGCTTGTTCTGCCACCAGCGCGCTCAGCGTGGTTTCTGGAATCTCAACCTGAGTGGCGTTGATCTGCGCCAGCTGCGCATACTCACCTGGCAGCATAATATCGACATCGCCGCACAACAGCGACGGATTCGCAGCGAACTGCGCAATCAGCATTTTCAGGCGTTCAGCGTGTTGAATTAACGTTGGCTCATCGTAACGCTGTTTATTGGCGAGGATTTCAATACTCAAATCACCGTGTTCATCCGGGAACAGGGCCAGTTCAAGGTCATTAACCGGACCGGTTGCCAGGGTATGGGTTTGCGCCTGAACACCAGGAATATCCAGTTGGTAATCAAATACCTTGATATTGAGTACCGGACCGAACAGCGGTTCCTCTCCTGCCGCTCGCCCGCTGTCACGGACAATTTGTTCGGCATCGTAACGTTGATGGCGACGCATTTTTTTCAGTTGAGCTGCCAGTCGGGTTGCCAGTTGCGGCAGCGTTTCTTGCGCCGCAATGTGAATACCCAATGGCAAAACGTTGAGCACGGGTCCGGTAGCCGTCAGCGCCGCCGAGCCCAGTCGACGCATAAAGATAAATCCGGCAGCGTAGTCCATGCGGTTGCACAATCGCCCCAGCCACAAGGCTGCCAACGCAAGTGCTAAATCGGTACGCTGCACACCTGAAAGTTGCGTAGCCAGCTGGCGGAATTCCCCGTTGGTAAATTCCAGTTTCAGGCGCAAAATATCTGCCGAAGCGCTGCGCCCCGGTAAAGGTGCCGGAGAAAGTGACGCGGGCGGTGGTAGTTGACGACGCTGTTCCGCCCAGAATGCCGCATCACGCTGCCAGGCTTCACTTTCGCGGTATTGCTGGTACTCTTCCACGACATCAGCGAAAGGCGTAAACGGCGAAGCAGGCGTTGGTTCGCCACGCAGCAATGCGCAGTAAATGTTGGCGATCTGGCGTGTAATGGCCGGGAAACTGAAGCCATCGACCAGCAAATGGTGATAACGCTGATACCAGTACCAGCGGTTATCCGCCACCTGTATCAGTTGATGAAAGACCAGTGGTTTACCACTATCGACGCGCAGATCTTGTTGCAAATCCGCCTGCATTAATGCCCGCGCAGTACCGTGCGGATCAATGTTGGTTCGCAGGTCGATAATTTCTGGCAGTTCGAACGTCTGCGCATCATCGACCCACTGCCAGACTTCGCCGTTATCTTCCGTAAAACGCATCCGCAACGTATCTGCTTGCGCTAGTCCGGCAACCACCGCGCGGGCCAGTAGTGGCGCATCAACCTCTCCGGTTAACTCAACGTAATGCGCCACGCTCCAGGCGGAGGGTAAATCCGACAGTTTTTCTGCCATCCAGATGCCGGGCTGTGCGGCGACCAAAGGTAAATGCTGGCTCATTGTGCCTCCTGCAACTGGGTGAAATTCGCCGGTGTCAGAGTACGCCAGTGGGCTTCCAGCCACTGCTGGCAGGACGCCTGTGACTGCGGCTGACACACAACGTCCCAGCCTGCCGGTAAGGCGCATTGTTGCGGCCACAGACTGAATTGCCCCTGCGCATTGCGCAAAATGTAAAACGCTCCCTGTGGATCATCGAAGGGATTACTGAATGCCATATTCAACTCCTGTCATGGAAAAGTGGTTGCCAGAGGTCGATTAGCCCCTGCATCAAGCCACCGCGCCAACAAAGCGCATCATGTCCGCCGTCAACCTGACGCCAGAAAATGGATTCTTTTAGGGGGTGTAATTGCGCATACAGCGCCTGATTGGCCTGCATGATCATCGGCTCGCGAACACCCGCTTCCAGCACAATGCGCAGACCTTCGGCGCTAACTTCACCAGTATTTAGCTGTTCAAGTAACATGCCCTCTTGGTGCCCGCCCCGATGCGGCCACCAGTACGAACCTGACTGGCTTAATACACAGCCAAAGCGTTCAGGCCAGTGCAGTCCGGCATACAGCGCGGAAAGCCCACCAAAACTCTGTCCGGCGACCACGGTGCGATCGGCGCGATCGCTAAAAGGGGCAATAGCTTTCACCTGGGGTAATAACTCTTGCTGTACTGCCAGCCAGAAATCCGCATTACACGGCAGTTCGTGGGCGCGGTGCGTGGTGTCGATAGCGTCGATCAACACATACACGGCGGGCGGAAGTTGCCGACGATGGGTCAGCGAAGTCAGCGCAGGCCAGACGGGCATACTCTGCGCCCAAAATTCGCCATCAAGCAAAACTGCCAGCGGGCGTTCTTCTGCTGTTGCATCGCCGGTGGTAAAAATCCATACACGGCGTGAATTTTTCAACCGTTCACTTTTCCAGATAATTTCTTTGGCAGGCGTTTCGGGCGCTTGCGGACAATCCCATCCCGGTTGCAGAGACGCTTGCGGCATTTCGAGTGCAGAAACAGCGTGCCCTCGCCCGCCTTTCCAGCTTTGTGGATTCAGCGGATCGGCTATCGCCTGGGGTAATAGTTTTCGCCAGCCTTCGCGTAATTCGAGGCGATCGGGGGATGGTGCAGAAAAAATGTCATCGCGTTCAGTAGGAATAAAGCAGTAGCTGCCACGCCAGTTGGCATTGAGTTGTGTCGTCCACTGCCAAACATCGGTTCCTGCAATTCGCTGCATCGACCGGGGCTGGCTGTTCTGATGGTGATCGGTCACGCCAGTGATATAGACCCATACGCGCTTTATCGTCGAGTATTCTTCAGAACCCTGGGGATCACGCCACCAGAAAGTGACCTCAAACATTTCGTCATTCAGACGTTGCCATTCCGGGCCATGTTTCGACTGCCACCAGCTCTCACTTCCTACTTTTAACGCCGTCACACCATAACCCCATGTTTACTGTGCAATTTTTCATTGATTGCAGAAATATATTGATAATATTATTGATAACTATTTGCATTTGCAATAGCGTAATGGCGCGCCGTGGGAAGCGCGGACATTAATTAATCAGCTGCACTGCGTGTCTTTCAGGATCAAAGGTTTTCGCGGTAGCGGGATGCGTCGTGTTGATGGCGACCATGCCCGACAGTTGCAATTCGTGGCAAAAATGCAGGAATAAAACAATGAACAAGAAGATTCATTCCCTGGCCTTGTTGGTCAATCTGGGGATTTATGGGGTAGCACAGGCACAAGAGCCGACCGATACTCCTGTTTCACATGACGATACCATTGTCGTTACCGCCGCCGAGCAGAACTTGCAGGCGCCTGGCGTTTCGACCATTACCGCAGATGAAATCCGCAAAAACCCGGTTGCCCGCGATGTATCGGAGATCATTCGTACCATGCCTGGCGTTAACCTGACCGGTAATTCCACCAGTGGTCAGCGTGGTAATAACCGCCAGATTGATATTCGCGGCATGGGTCCGGAAAACACGCTGATTTTGATTGACGGCAAGCCGGTAAGCAGCCGTAACTCTGTGCGTCAGGGCTGGCGTGGCGAGCGCGATACCCGTGGTGATACCTCCTGGGTGCCGCCTGAAATGATTGAACGTATTGAAGTTCTGCGTGGTCCGGCAGCTGCGCGTTATGGCAACGGCGCGGCGGGCGGCGTGGTTAACATCATTACCAAAAAAGGCAGTGGTGAGTGGCACGGCTCCTGGGATGCTTATTTCAATGCGCCAGAACATAAAGAGGAAGGTGCCACCAAACGTACCAACTTCAGCCTGACCGGTCCGCTGGGCGACGAATTCAGCTTCCGCTTGTATGGCAACCTCGACAAAACCCAGGCTGACGCGTGGGATATCAACCAGGGCCATCAGTCCGCGCGTGCCGGAACGTATGCCACGACGTTACCAGCCGGGCGCGAAGGGGTGATCAACAAAGATATTAATGGCGTGGTGCGCTGGGACTTCGCGCCTCTGCAGTCACTCGAACTGGAAGCGGGCTACAGCCGCCAGGGTAACCTGTATGCGGGTGATACGCAGAACACCAACTCTGACGCTTACACTCGATCGAAATATGGCGATGAAACCAACCGCCTGTATCGCCAGAACTACTCGCTGACCTGGAACGGTGGCTGGGATAACGGCGTGACCACCAGCAACTGGGTGCAGTACGAACACACCCGTAACTCGCGTATTCCGGAAGGTCTGGCGGGCGGTACCGAAGGGAAATTTAACGAAAAAGCGGCACAGGATTTCGTCGATATCGATCTTGATGACGTGATGCTGCACAGCGAAGTTAACCTGCCGATTGATTTCCTCGTTAACCAAACGCTGACGCTGGGTACAGAGTGGAATCAGCAACGGATGAAGGACTTGAGTTCCAACACCCAGGCACTGACCGGAACGAATACCGGCGGTGCTATTGATGGCGTGAGTGCCACCGACCGTAGCCCATATTCAAAAGCAGAAATTTTCTCGCTGTTTGCCGAAAACAATATGGAGCTGACTGACAGCACCATCGTAACGCCGGGGCTGCGTTTCGATCATCACAGTATTGTCGGCAATAACTGGAGCCCGGCGCTGAACATATCGCAAGGTTTAGGCGATGACTTCACGCTCAAAATGGGCATCGCCCGCGCCTATAAAGCGCCGAGCCTGTACCAGACTAACCCAAACTACATTCTCTACAGTAAAGGTCAGGGCTGCTATGCCAGCGCGGGCGGCTGCTATCTGCAAGGTAACGATGACCTGAAAGCAGAAACCAGCATCAACAAGGAGATTGGTCTGGAGTTCAAACGCGACGGCTGGCTGGCGGGCGTGACCTGGTTCCGTAACGATTATCGCAATAAGATTGAAGCGGGCTATGTGGCTGTAGGGCAAAACGCAGTCGGCACCGATCTCTATCAGTGGGATAACGTACCGAAAGCGGTGGTTGAAGGTCTGGAAGGATCGTTAAACGTACCGGTTAGCGAAACGGTGATGTGGACCAATAACATCACTTATATGCTGAAGAGTGAAAACAAAACCACGGGCGACCGTTTGTCGATCATCCCGGAGTATACGTTGAACTCAACGCTGAGCTGGCAGGCACGGGAAGATTTGTCGATGCAAACGACCTTCACCTGGTACGGCAAACAGCAGCCGAAGAAGTACAACTATAAAGGTCAGCCAGCGGTTGGACCGGAAACCAAAGAAATCAGTCCGTACAGCATTGTTGGCCTGAGCGCGACCTGGGATGTGACCAAGAATGTCAGTCTGACCGGCGGCGTGGACAACCTGTTCGACAAACGTTTGTGGCGTGCGGGTAATGCCCAGACCACGGGCGATCTGGCAGGAGCCAACTATATCGCAGGTGCCGGGGCGTATACCTATAACGAGCCGGGACGTACGTGGTATATGAGCATTAATACTCACTTCTGAAGCTAACGTCAGATTGTTGACAAAGTGCGCGTAGTTCATGCCGGATGCGGCGTGAACGCCTTATCCGGCCTACAAAAATCTTGCCAATTCAATATATTGCAGGACCACGTAGGCCTGATAAGCGTAGCGCATCAGGCAGTTTTGCGTTTGTCATCATTCTCTAATATGGTTGACATGAAAACTACGCATACCTCCCTCCCCTTTGCCGGACATACGCTGCATTTTGTTGAGTTTGATCCGGCGAGTTTTCGCGAGCAGGATTTACTCTGGCTGCCGCACTACGCACAACTTCAACACGCTGGACGTAAACGTAAAACAGAGCATTTAGCCGGGCGGATCGCTGCAATTTATGCGCTGCGGGAATATGGCTATAAATGTGTGCCCGCAATCGGCGAGCTACGCCAACCTGTGTGGCCTGCGGAGGTATACGGCAGTATTAGTCACTGTGGGACTACGGCATTAGCCGTGGTTTCCCGTCAACCGATTGGCATTGATATTGAAGAGATTTTCTCTGCACAAACCGCAAGAGAATTGACAGACAACATTATTACACCAGCGGAACACAAGCGACTTGCAGACTGCGGTTTAGCCTTTCCTCTGGCGCTGACACTGGCATTTTCCGCCAAAGAGAGCGCATTTAAGGCAAGTGAAATCCAAACTGATGCAGATTTTCTGGACTATCAGATAATTAGCCGGAATAAACAACAGGTCATAATTCATCGTGAGAATGAGATGTTTGCTGTGCACTGGCAGATAAAAGAAAAAATAGTCATAACGCTGTGCCAACACGATTAATTGACAACATCTGGTACGATTCGCCCGCAGCCATCTCTGACTGCGGGCGAAAGTGTAAAGCAGGTGCCTTACCATCCTGACCTGACAACCGGATATGCGGGGATTACTCCCCGCACAACGGCTACTTCTTCGGTTCGTAAGCGAGAACAGCCTTAAACTCAATATTACGTTCCTTTACGGTAAACTCACACAGCGAGTCTCCGACCAGAAGCGTAAATCCCAGCACCGTTAAACACAGCACTATGACTGCCACAAGGGCATATTTCGTCAGCATGTTTATATTGCCTCCATGCGAAGAAGGGACTACCATCCAAATTGTTCAGGTTTGGGTAGGTAGCCCCAGGGTTGATAGAAATATCGTCCTGGGGCTTCATCCTTCCAGACCTCAGAGTAAACCTGAAACCGGAAAGCTTCAGGCACCCGCCGTTATCTTACCCTTCTTCAGCAAAATAGCTGTTTATTTATACAGTAAGTCCTGTTTCGGACTTCTCACTCCTCATTTGATCAACTGAAGCTGAACCCGTTTTTTTCTGCATGCCTCAATCGTCAAAATTCTTCGCCACCAGCCAGCTCTGCCATAACTTGTCACATTGCAAAAGTAGCCAAATTGCTTCAGTCACCATCAGTTCACCATCGCCAAAAAAAGAAACATTCCAGAACTTCCGCATCTCACCCGGCCGCTCCCACTTCTATACTGAATAGAAAACGCCAATATAAGAGAAACCTATGCCATTACCCGATTTTCATGTTTCTGAACCTTTTACCCTCGGTATTGAACTGGAAATGCAGGTGGTTAATCCGCCGGGCTATGACTTAAGCCAGGACTCATCAATGCTGATTGACACGGTTAAAAATCAGATCACGGCCGGAGAGGTAAAGCACGATATAACCGAAAGTATGCTGGAGCTGGCGACGGATGTTTGCCGTGATATCAACCAGGCTGCCGGGCAATTTTCAGCGATGCAGAAAGTCGTATTGCAGGCAGCGGCAGACCATCATCTGGAAATTTGCGGCGGTGGCACGCATCCGTTTCAGAAATGGCAGCGTCAGGAGGTATGCGATAACGAACGCTATCAACGAACGCTGGAAAACTTTGGCTATCTCATCCAGCAGGCGACCGTTTTTGGTCAGCATGTCCATGTTGGCTGCGCCAGTGGCGATGACGCCATTTATTTGCTGCACGGCTTGTCACGGTTTGTGCCGCACTTTATCGCCCTTTCCGCCGCGTCGCCATATATGCAGGGAACGGATACGCGTTTTGCCTCCTCACGACCGAATATTTTTTCCGCCTTTCCCGATAATGGCCCAATGCCGTGGGTCAGTAACTGGCAACAATTTGAAGCCCTGTTTCGCTGCCTGAGTTACACCACGATGATCGACAGCATTAAAGATCTGCACTGGGATATTCGCCCCAGCCCCCATTTTGGTACGGTGGAAGTTCGGGTGATGGATACCCCGTTAACCCTTAGCCACGCGGTAAATATGGCGGGATTAATTCAGGCCACCGCCCACTGGTTACTGACGGAACGCCCGTTTAAACATCAGGAGAAAGATTACCTGATGTATAAATTCAACCGTTTCCAGGCCTGTCGCTATGGGCTGGAAGGTGTCATTACCGATCCGCATACTGGCGATCGTCGGTCACTAACGGAAGCCACCTTGCGTTTACTGGAAAAAATCGCCCCTTCTGCACATAAAATTGGCGCATCGAGCGCAATTGAAGCACTGCACCGTCAGGTCGTCAGTGGTCTGAATGAAGCGCAGCTAATGCGTGATTTCGTCGCCGATGGTGGCTCGCTAATTGGGCTGGTGAAAAAGCATTGTGAGATCTGGGCCGGAGAATAAGTCGGGAATTGCCTTACAGAAGAATATCCCTGACAATGGTGTTTTAACTTACATTTAACAATGTTATGAAACACCCTTTAGAAACCTTGACCACCGCAGCAGGCATTTTGCTGATGGCTTTCCTCTCTTGCCTGCTGCTGCCCGCCCCCGCACTGGGGCTGACGCTGGCACAAAAACTGGTGACCACGTTCCATCTGATGGATCTTAGCCAGCTTTACACTGTATTGTTTTGTCTGTGGTTTTTAGTGCTGGGCGCTATTGAGTATTTTGTTCTACGCTTTATCTGGCGACGCTGGTTCTCGCTGGCGGATTAAACGTCGATTATCGCCGAACTTCGCGGCATACTTTGCTTATTCTCCTTCGCCTAAAGGAACATTTATGGATAAGCAATCACTGCACGAAACGGCGAAACGCCTGGCTCTTGAGTTACCCTTTGTCGAGCTTTGCTGGCCTTTTGGCCCGGAGTTCGATGTTTTTAAAATTGGCGGCAAGATTTTTATGCTGTCGTCGGAGCTGCGCGGCGTCCCCTTTATCAATCTGAAGTCCGATCCACAAAAATCCCTGCTAAATCAGCAAATATACCCAAGCATCAAGCCTGGGTATCACATGAATAAAAAGCACTGGATTTCAGTGTATCCCGGCGAGGAAATCTCCGAAGCGTTACTTCGCGATCTGATCAACGATTCGTGGAATCTGGTGGTTGATGGTCTGGCTAAACGCGATCAAAAACGACTGCGTCCTGACTCAACCGTAAATCAATAGCGCATTTTTCTCGCTTACCATTTCATCTCGATCCTTGTAATCTGCTGGCACGCAAAATTACTTTCACATGGAGTCTTTATGGATATCATTTCTGTCGCCTTAAAGCGTCATTCCACTAAGGCATTTGATGCCAGCAAAAAACTTACCCCGGAACAGGCCGAGCAGATCAAAACTCTACTGCAATACAGCCCATCCAGCACCAACTCCCAGCCGTGGCATTTTATTGTTGCCAGCACGGAAGAAGGTAAAGCGCGTGTTGCCAAATCCGCTGCCGATAATTACGTGTTCAACGAGCGTAAAATGCTTGATGCCTCGCACGTCGTTGTGTTCTGTGCAAAAACCGCGATGGACGATGCCTGGCTGAAGCTGGTTGTTGACCAGGAAGATGCCGATGGCCGCTTTGCCACGCCGGAAGCGAAAGCCGCGAACGATAAAGGTCGCAAGTTCTTCGCCGATATGCACCGTAAAGATCTGCATGATGATGCAGAGTGGATGGCAAAACAGGTTTATCTCAACGTCGGTAACTTCCTGCTGGGCGTGGCGGCGCTGGGTCTGGACGCGGTGCCCATCGAAGGTTTTGACGCCGCCATCCTCGATGAAGAATTTGGTCTGAAAGAGAAAGGCTACACCAGTCTGGTGGTTGTTCCGGTGGGTCATCACAGCGTTGAAGATTTTAACGCTACGCTGCCGAAATCTCGTCTGCCGCAGAACATTACCTTAACCGAAGTGTAATTCTCCCTTGCCGGGCATCTGCCCGGCTATTTCCCCTCAGATTCTCCTGATTTGCATAACCCTGTTTCAGCCGTCATCATAGGCTGCTGTTGTATAAAGGAGACGTTATGCAGGATTTAATATCCCAGGTTGAAGATTTAGCGGGTATTGAGATTGATCACACCACCTCGATGGTGATGATTTTCGGTATTATTTTTCTGACCGCCGTCGTGGTGCATATTTTTTTGCACTGGGTGGTACTGCGGACCTTCGAAAAACGCGCCATCGCCAGTTCACGGCTTTGGTTGCAAATCATTACCCAGAATAAACTCTTCCACCGTTTAGCTTTTACCTTGCAGGGGATTATCGTCAATATTCAGGCGGTATTCTGGCTACAAAAAGGCACCGAAGCGGCAGATATTCTGACTACCTGCGCGCAGTTGTGGATCATGATGTATGCGCTGCTTTCAGTCTTCTCGTTGCTGGATGTGATTTTGAATCTGGCGCAGAAATTCCCGGCGGCATCTCAGTTACCGCTGAAAGGGATTTTTCAGGGGATTAAACTGATCGGCGCGATTCTGGTCGGCATTTTGATGATCTCGCTGCTGATTGGTCAGTCGCCAGCGATTCTGATCAGCGGTCTTGGTGCAATGGCTGCCGTGCTGATGTTGGTATTTAAAGATCCGATTCTTGGTCTGGTGGCAGGTATTCAGCTTTCCGCGAACGATATGCTGAAACTGGGCGACTGGCTGGAGATGCCGAAATACGGCGCGGATGGCGCGGTGATCGATATTGGGTTAACCACCGTCAAAGTACGTAACTGGGACAATACCATTACCACTATTCCCACCTGGTCTCTGGTTTCTGACTCCTTTAAAAACTGGAGCGGGATGTCAGCATCTGGCGGGCGACGTATTAAGCGCAGTATCAGTATTGATGTCACCAGTATTCGTTTTCTTGATGAAGACGAAATGCAACGTCTGAATAAAGCGCATTTGTTAAAGCCTTATTTAACCAGCCGCCATCAGGAAATTAATGAGTGGAATCGCCAGCAAGGTTCTACGGAGTCGGTATTAAACCTGCGCCGAATGACCAATATTGGAACCTTTCGTGCCTATCTGAACGAATATCTGCGGAATCATCCGCGGATTCGCAAAGATATGACCTTAATGGTACGCCAACTGGCTCCTGGTGATAACGGTTTACCGCTTGAGATCTATGCGTTTACCAACACCGTGGTGTGGCTGGAATATGAAAGCATTCAGGCTGATATATTCGATCACATATTTGCGATTGTCGAAGAGTTTGGTCTGCGACTTCATCAGTCGCCAACCGGCAATGATATTCGCTCTCTGGCGGGTGCATTTAAGCAGTAATTAAAAAAACCGCTCTCATCGAATGGATGAGAGCGGTTTCGGATGGTTGACATCATTTTGTCGGATGCGGCGTGAACGCCTTATCCGACCTACAGAATCGTTACAAATTGTAGGCCCGATAAGCTTGCGCATCGGGCAAATCAGCCTCACATCAGCTTAATTCACTTTCCTACGCAATGTTTTAAACGCCACAAACAGGAACACAATCCACACCGGCAGCAGAATCGCTGACAAGCGCATATCATCCATCGTGCACATCAGCAGCAAAATCATGCCGAGGAAGGCGATGCAAAGATAGTTGCCGAACGGATAGAGCAGCGCCTTAAACTGTGTTTCACGCCCCTGACGACGCATCGCTGCACGAAAACGCAGATGCGCCAGGCAGATCATAATCCAGTTCAACAGCAGCGTTGCTACCACCAGCGCCATCAGCAGACCAAACGCTTTTTGCGGCAGCAGATAGTTGATTAACACCACCAGCGAAGTGATCGCTCCGGAAAGCATCAGCGAGTTAATCGGCACGCCGCGACGGCTGACGCGAGTCAAAAACTTTGGCGCATTACCCTGCACAGAAAGGCCAAACAGCATGCGGCTGTTAGAGTAAACCCCGCTGTTATACACCGACAGCGATGCCACCAGAATGACGAAGTTCAGCGCAGAAGCTACCACGTTGCTGTCGAGATTATGGAAAATCATCACAAACGGGCTACTGTTGGATTTCACTTCCACCCACGGGTAGAGCGCCAGTAAAACCACCAGTGAACCGATATAAAACAGCAGGATGCGATACACCACCTGATTCACTGCTTTAGGGATGCTTTTTTCCGGATCGCGCGCTTCAGCCGCAGTAATCCCAATCAGCTCCAGACCGCCGAAGGAGAACATAATTACCGCCAGCGACAAAATCAATCCATTCCAGCCGGTGGCAAAGAAACCGCCGTAGCGCCAGAGGTTATCGATACTGGCTTTCTCACCGCCGTGCCCAGAAAACAGCAGCCACAGGCCAAAGCCGATCATACCGATGATCGCCAGCACTTTAATCAGCGCAAACCAGAACTCGGTTTCGCCATATAAGCGCACGTTCACCAGGTTAACGGCGTTGATGATAATAAAGAAGGCGGCAGCCCAAATCCACGTTGGAACATCCGGGAACCAGTACTGCATATAGATGCCCGCAGCGGTCAGCTCTGCCATTCCCACCAGCACGAACATTACCCAGTAGTTCCAGCCAGAGAGGAAGCCCGCAAACGGTCCCCAGTATTTATAGGCAAAGTGGGCAAATGAACCGGATACCGGCTCTTCGACCACCATCTCGCCGAGCTGGCGCATAATCAGGAAAGCGATGATCCCGGCGACGCCGTAGCCCAGCAATACAGCCGGACCCGCCATCTGAATCGCCGGGCCAATGCCAAGAAACAGACCAGTACCAATTGCGCCACCCAGCGCAATCAGTTGAATATGACGGTTATGTAATCCGCGATGAAGCGTCGGCTCTTGATTCGACGCAGTATCTTCCGATACGGTTGACGCGTTTTTCACGCCTTTCCCCTGTGTGTCTTTTTTGTTGAGGGGCACCTTTTAACATTTAGTGCCCATCGTCGCAAGACACAATCCACACGGTTAAACGGGGTATCCTGCTTTTATTTCCGTACCCGATGTCGGTGCAGCCACATCAGCTTATACGCCGCCGGGATAATAAACAGCGACAGCAAAGGCGCGGTGATCATGCCGCCAATCATCGGCGCGGCAATCCGGCTCATCACCTCTGACCCTGCTCCTGTTCCCCACAGAATCGGCAGCAGACCAGCGATAATCACCGCCACCGTCATCGCTTTCGGGCGCACGCGCAGTACCGCGCCGTGATATAACGCCTCATCCAGCTTCTGCTCGCTGAATGTTTGCGGATTATTCAACGACGGCTCGGCCTCTATGGCGTGACGTAAATACATCAGCATCACCACGCCAAATTCGGCGGCGACCCCGGCAAGGGCAATAAAACCGGTGCCCGTCGCCACGGAAAGATGAAAGCCCATCCACCACAGCAACCAGATGCCGCCCACCAGCGCAAACGGTACGCTGCTGATAATCAGCAACGCTTCGCCCACCCGACGGAATGCCAGATACAACAGCACGAAGATGATCATCAGCGTCATCGGCACCATCAGTTTCAGCTTATGGTTGGCGCGCTCCAGTAGCTCGAACTGCCCGGAGAATGCCACGCTGGTGCCCGGTTTTAACTGCACTTTTTCAGCTATCGCTTTTTGCAGATCGTGAACCACCGACACCATGTCACGATCGCGGGCATCGATATAAATCCAGCTCGTCGGGCGCGCATTCTCGGTTTTCAGCATCGACGGTCCGGTAGAGACTTTAACGTCGGCCACGTCCGCCAGAGTGATTTGCTGCTTCATCGGCGTGAGGATCGGCAACTGGCGCAGTGCCTGCGGGCTATCGCGCCAGCTTTGCGGATAACGCAGATTAATTGGATAACGAGCAATCCCTTCCACCGTTTCGCCAACCATCGCCCCGCCCACCGCAGAAGTCACAAACAACTGCACATCCGCCACCGTCATACCGTAACGCGCGGCTTTTTCACGGTTAATCTCAACGTTGATATAGCGCCCACCTTCCAGACGCTCAGCAAGCGCAGAAGCCACGCCTGGCACCGTTCGCGCCACTTCTTCAATTTGCTCCGCCATCGTGTCGATATCCGCCAGCACAGTGCCGGAAACTTTAATGCCGATAGGGCTTTTAATGCCAGTCGAGAGCATATCGATACGGTTACGAATTGGCGGCACCCACAGATTCGCCAGCCCCGGCAGACGCACGGTGTTATCCAGTTCCTCAATGATTTTGTCCATCGTCATGCCAGGCCGCCACTGATCCTGCGGCTTAAGCTGAATGGTCGTTTCTACCATTTCCAGCGGAGCAGAATCGGTGGCGGTTTCCGCTTTCCCGGTTTTGCCAAATACCCGCGCCACTTCAGGTACGCTCATAATCAGCTTGTCGGTTTTTTGCAGCATACTCGCCGCCTCCGCTGCGGAAATCCCCGGCAGCGTCGATGGCATATACAACAAGTCGCCTTCATTGATCTGCGGTAAAAATTCCCCGCCAACTTTATTGAGCGGCCAGAGAACCGTCAGCACCGAAAGCGCTGCCACCAACAGCGTGGTTTTCGGCCAGTGCAGTACTTTCAGCAACAGCGGATGATAAACACGAATCAAAAAGCGATTGAGCGGGTTACTGCTTTCTGGCGGAATTTTGCCACGGATCCAGTAGCCCATCAGGATCGGGATCACTACGATCGCCAGCAGCGCCGCGCCCGCCATCGCATAGGTTTTGGTGAACGCCAGCGGGCCAAACAGACGCCCCTCCTGCCCTTCCAGGGTGAAAATCGGGATAAACGACAGCGTGATAATCAGCAGACTGATAAACAGCGCCGGCCCCACTTCAACAGATGCATCGGTGATCACCTGCCAGCGCGTTTTATTATCCAGCGTGGCGTCAGGATGCTGGTGCTGCCACTCTTCCAGCCGTTTATGCGCATTCTCGATCATGACGATAGCGGCATCGACCATCGCCCCGACGGCAATCGCAATGCCACCCAACGACATAATATTGGCGTTCAGTCCCTGAAAGTGCATGACAATAAAAGCAATACACAACCCCAGCGGCAACGAAATAATCGCCACCAGCGCCGAGCGCACATGCCAGAGAAACAGCGCACAGACTACCGCCACCACAATAAACTCTTCCAGCAACTTGCCGCTGAGGTTGTCAATGGCGCGGTCAATGAGCTGACTGCGATCGTATGTTGTAACTATCTCCACGCCTTCCGGCAGACTGCTTTTCAGCGTTTCCAGTTTGTCCTTCACGGCGGCGATCACTTCACGGGCGTTTTTGCCGGAACGCAGGATCACCACCCCGCCCGCCACTTCCCCTTCCCCCTTCCGTTCGG
>OBUX01000287.1_pt1 | contig 22822 bp, 19 predicted proteins | sample 1501181 | NCBI WGS metagenome assembly OBUX01 (sample SAMEA2579935, study PRJEB22360) | human gut metagenome | biome: human gut; feature: human-associated habitat; material: faeces | place: Denmark | collected 2008/2010 | reverse complement strand
GGATCTCACTCCGTGCCTGACGCGCATAAGCAGGCCAGGTGGTTAATGCCAGGGCCAGTGCGCCGTTAACCAGCCCCGGCCCCAGCATGGCAACAAAAGCAAAAGCCAGAATTAAACGCGGCATTGACATTACTACGTCAGTAAAACGCATCAGCACGCGTTCCAGCCAGCCGCCGTAGTACCCGGCTAAAATGCCAATCAGCAGACCGACCGGGAGTGTAATGATTGTCACCAATGCCACCAGCCCCAGTGCCGGGCGGCTGCCGTAGATTAAACGTGAAAGTAGGTCTCGCCCGTAACTGTCAGTGCCGAGCCAGTGCTGACGACTCGGTGCTTGTAACCGCGCCGCCGCATCCTGCCAGTTAGGATCGTGAGGTGCCAGCCACGGCGCGAAGAGCGCAATTAGCATCAATAACAGGATAATTATCAACCCGCAAAACGCGGCGGGTGAATGGCGTAAACGGCGTAAAAAGAGAAACATCGGCATCAGCGTAACCTCGGATCGGTCAGCCGGACCAGCAGGTCGGTTAAGTTATTTATCAACACAAAGCAGACGCCAATCAGCAGCGTTCCTCCCATGATTGCTGTGGTATCACCCGCGAAGAGCGCTGTAGTGAGGTAGCGCCCAATACCTGGCCATGAAAAGACGGTTTCTGTCAGTACCGCGCCTTCCAGCATTGATGTATAGGCGAGGGCGATAACAGTGAGCAAGGTGCCGCGAATGTTGGGTAAAACATGACGTAGCAAAATTGTCATCTCGCTGGCTCCTTTGGCGCGCGCCAGCAGAATATATTCTTTATTCATTTCGCCAAGACAGGCGGAACGAGTCAGGCGCGTAATACTGGCGAGCGAGAAGTACGCCAGTAATAAAACCGGAAGTATCAAATGGTTGATTGCATTGGTAAATGCCTCGCGATCGCCAGAAAGCCACGTATCAATCAGCGCAAATCCGCTGCGGGGTTCTATGGTGAATTGATAAATATCATCCAGCCTGCCCGGCCCGGCACTCCATTGCAGTCTGGCGTAGAACAGCGCCAGCATCAGCAGACCAAGCCAAAAAACAGGGACGGAATTTCCCAGTAGAGTTAATGTTCGCACGGTGAAATCCAGCGGAGAACCGACATAACGGGCGCAAAGTACACCCGCAATGACGCCGACAACAGCACCGACAATAAGCGCCAACGTTGCCAGTTCAATGGTCGCCGGGAATGCTGATAGCAAGTCCTGGAGTACTGGTTGCCCGGTGGAGCTGGCGATGCCCAGATCGCCGTGTGCCAGATTCATCAGGTAATGCCAGAACTGGACGGCTAACGGCTGATCCAATCCTAACTGGTGGCGTACCTGATCATAGGTGGACTGGCTGGCGTGATCGCCAACGATTTGTAGTACGCGATCGACCGGTGAGAGAGCCGAAAGCGCAAAGGTAATCAGCAGCAGGCCGAGTAGCGTCAGAGCAACGGTAAACAGCCCTTGCAACAGCGCGAGCAGAGGGCGCTTGCCTCGCCATCTCGCGCGAGTGGAAAAAACGACAGACATGATCTTTCCATACAGTGATAAATCAGCGGCTGGCCTGCAATACAGGCCAGCCCTGGTACCGCGCCCGGTAACATGGCTGGACGCGAGTTGCATACAGGGTTATTTGGTTACCTGATCAAACCAGACCATATCGGCATTCAACCCTTGTTGATACCCCTGCACATTATCACGCATGACAATTTGCGTTTTGCCTTGATCAATAAAGACATACGGGGAACTACGTTGTAGTTCTTGTTGCATTTTCTTATACAAATCAAGACGTTTAGTGCTATCAGGTTCAGCGATGGCCGCCAGCGTTTCTTTGTTCAGTTCCGGGATTTTCCAGCCGTTTAACCCGGCAACGGTGCTGGATTTGCCATCGTTATAGGCGAAAGAGCTGGCGTTGGAATGTGCGTCAAAATAATCAGGCAACCACATACGAATGGCCCCCTGATGCTGGTGGGCGCGAACGCGAGAGTAGACCTGACTCCCTGCGGCTGGCAGCAAATCAACTTTTACACCGCCCTGAGCAAAGCTGGCCTGAATTGACTGCGCGATGGTAATAAATGGCGGTTTATTTTCGACATCAAGCGTGAAGTGCGGGTCTTTGATTCCGGCTTTAGCGAGGATCTCTTTTGCTTTGGCTGGATTAAAGGTAAACGGTGTTTCTTCCAGTGCTCCAGGAAAGCCCACGGGCAGGAAACTTTGATGGGTAAAATATTGTCCTTTTAAGAGATTTTTGGTGATGCCGTCGTAATCGACCAACCAGCGAGCGGCCTCCCAGAACGCAGGATTACTCATCAGCGGGTTATCCTTGTTACCGGTATTGAAGGCCAGGTAGTTCTGTTCGGCGGAGGCAATGCTCATCACTTTTACGCCAGGTTTACCCTGTAATGCATCGATTTGATCGGCTCCCAGATCACGAGCCATATCAGCATCACCTTGTTGGATCAGCAGGCGACGCGTTGCCGGATCGGGAACATTTTTGATGATGACGTTTTTCAGTTTCGGGGCGCCGGTTGGTGAGCTGGCGTTGGCTTCCATCACGATGGCCTGATGCGGTTGGTAAGTACGCATTTTAAACGCGCCGCTGCCAGCGGAATGCATCTTCAGCCATTCATTACCAAAGTCGTTATTTTTGGCGTTTGGCGCAACCAGCTTCTCGTCAACAATTGAGGCGATTGGTGTGGAGAGAATATTCAGTGCCAGCGCCGGGCTGACGTCGGCACTCCATTGCACCTGGACGGTATGGTCATCGATTTTCTTCAACTGGCTGGCGATATTTTCCGGCTGCCATCCCAGCACATTGAGAATAAACGCACCGGATTTATTCAGTGTGACAGCCCGGACATAAGAGTAAATCACATCTTCCGGGCGTACCGGATTACCAGAGGCAAATTTCGCATCGCTTTTCAGTTTTATGGTTAGCGTTTTGGCTGCGGGGTCAGCCTGTCAACTTTCCGCCAGAATCGGAGTGATTTTCGTCGGATCATTACGGTCCGGTTGTACTACGCGTTGATACAGACTTGGTACAGTCTGAATACTTGAGAGTTCATTAGCTTCTGCCGGGTCCAGACTCACAATATCATCCAGTCCCTGGGCTACAACCAACGTATTAGGCGGTGTAGCGGCAACGGTTGTGGCGGAAATTGTGCTTAAAACCAGTAAAGGTAATAGTTTTTTAATCATATGCTTCCCAATCCCTGAAATTACTTTGAGGTTATTAATATGCTATCAGACGGGGTTTCGCTGCATTAATCGCGCCAGAATATCCCGTTAATAGAACGAGTTAAACGGTCGATGATTTCTCACCTTACCGAAATTTTGTTTATCAAATGTAAAGTATTATTACGTTAGGCCGCGATGAGAATTGAGTAAAGATAATTCTCATTTGCAATCGTGACTGGAATAGAAGAACAACCGAGAAGACGTCGCTAATAACCAGGATGGGCTGGTTTGACTGCGCAGGTATGTATAAAAAAATCCGGAAACAGAGAGTCGTTTCCGGATTGATACAAAGGCGTTGGGTAATATCGCCGCTTTTAACGTGAGTTTACGCGGTATTACGCCAGTGCCGCTTCGCGCAGGCGAGTTTTCAACTTGTTGTACTCGTCAATCACGTACTGCTCGGCGGCGCGCTGATCGGCGATCGGCTCGACGCGCACGGCGCAGTATTTGTATTCCGGCGTTTTCGTAATCGGGCTTAAGTTTTCGGTCACCAGCTCGTTACAGGCACCAATCCACCACTGGTAGGTCATGTAAATCGCCCCTTTGTTCGGACGATCGCTGACCTGCGCACGGGTGATAATTTTGCCTTTACGCGAGTGCACCCAAACCAATGCCTCATCTTCAATACCCAGACGTTTGGCGTCTTCGGTATTGATTTGTGCGTAGCCAGGTTCATCAGCCAGCGCCGCCAGTGCCGCACAGTTACCGGTCATCGAACGGCAAGAGTAGTGACCAACTTCACGCACCGTTGACAGTACCATCGGGTACTCGTCGGTGAGTTTGTCGATTGGCGCTACCCAGTCGCAGGTGAAGAACTGCGCCAGACCGTTCGGGGTATCAAACTTCTCTTTAAACAGATAAGAAGTCCCCTGATCGGCATCTGAAGTATCGCGGCAAGGCCACTGAATGAAGCCCAGTTCGCCCATTTTCTCGTAAGTCGCACCGTAGAAATCCGGGCACAGATGACGCAACTCGTCCCAGATCTCCTGGGTGTTGTTGTAGTGCATCGGATAACCCATACGAGTGGCAATTTCACTGATGATTTGCCAGTCCGTTTTCAGATCCCACTTCGGCTCAACCGCCTTGAAGAAACGCTGGAAGCCACGGTCAGCCGCAGTAAACACGCCTTCATGCTCGCCCCACGACGTTGACGGTAAAATGACATCCGCCGCCGACGCGGTTTTGGTCATAAAGATGTCCTGAACGATAACCAGTTCCAGATCTTCAAAGGCTTTACGTACTGCCGACAGTTCCGCGTCAGTTTGCAGCGGATCTTCGCCCATAATGTACGCCGCTCTCACTTCACCATGCGCCACGCGGTGCGGCAGCTCGCTGATACGATAACCGGTATGAGCAGGCAGGCTTTCTACGCCCCAGGCTTTGGCAAATTTCTCGCGGTTAGCCGGATCTTTCACGTACTGATAGCCCGGATACGTATCCGGCAGCGCGCCCATATCGCAGGCACCCTGCACGTTGTTCTGACCACGAACCGGGTTTACACCCGCATGTGGCTTACCGAGGTTACCGGTCAGCATCGCGAGGCTGGTCAGAGAACGCACGGTTTCCACGCCCTGATAGAACTGGGTTACCCCCATGCCCCACAGGATGGCGGCGCTTTCCGCCTGGGCATACATCCGCGCCGCCTGACGAATCTCACTGGCGCTGACGCCGGTGATATCTTCAACCGACTCCGGCGTGTAGCCTTCAACGATTTTACGATACTCTTCAAAGCCTTCTGTACGGGAAGCGACGAACGCTTTGTCGTACAGATTTTCTTCAATAATGACATGGCCCATCGCATTCAACAGCGCGATGTTCGAGCCGTTTTTCAATGCAATGTGCATGTCAGCAATGCGCGCGGTTTCAATTTTACGCGGATCGCAGACGATAATTTTCGCCCCGTTACGTTTAGCGTTAATTACGTGATTCGCCACGATTGGGTGGGAATCCGCCGGGTTATACCCGAAAACGAACACTAAATCGGTATTATCAATTTCGTTAATAGCATTGCTCATTGCGCCATTACCGACCGATTGGTGCAGACCTGCAACCGATGGGCCGTGTCAGACACGAGCGCAGCAGTCAACGTTATTGGTACCAATAACGGCGCGCGCAAATTTTTGCATTACATAGTTGGTTTCGTTACCCGTACCGCGCGAGGAGCCGGTCGTCTGGATGGCATCCGGACCGTACTTCTCTTTGATGGCGCTCAGGCGCTCGGCAACGTAATTCAGTGCCTCATCCCAGGAAACAGGTTCGAGTTTGCCGCCACGCTGGCGACGGATCATGGGGGTTTTCAGGCGCGGGGTCAGGATCTGGGTATCGTTAATGAAGTCCCAGCCATAATAACCCTTCAGACACAGGGTACCCTGGTTGGTTTTCCCCTGCGCTGCCTCCGCCCGGACGATTTTGCCGTTATCGACGACCAGGTTGATTTTGCAACCTGATGCGCAATAGGGGCAAACCGTGACGACTTTTTTCATCGGTCTCGCTCCAGTTAATCAAATCACGCATACGCGCTCTCGACTACAGTATGCATCTTTTATGCCACATTTTATTTGGGGTCATTCCCTGATATTACGGGCACTATTTATTCAAAACTCTGACGAAAAACAGGCTGTCGTCAGTTTTGACGTGACGAAACGAAATACCGCGTGACAGCCATCACGCGGTAGACATTTTATTTTTTCTCGACGATGGGAGCTGCCTGATACCCGCCGCCCAGCGATTTCATCAACTGAATGCTTTGGATCACCCGGCGGCTGTCCAGCATCAGTAATGACATCTCTTCGGCAAGCACTGGCAACCGGGCTTCGGTGGCCTGTAAGCGGCTGGTTAAGCCGCGCTGATAGGCGGCCTCGGCTGCGCGCTGGGTGAAGCGCGTTGCTTCTACGCGTTCAGCCTGCATCTCTCGCTCGTCGTTGAGCGTTTGCAGACGTGTGCCGTTGACGGCAACGTCACGCACCGCGTTCAGTACTGACTGGTTGTAACGTTCAATCATCATGTTGCTGGCGGCGCGAGTGCCTTCGAGATTGGCATTCAACCGTCCACCGTCAAACAGCGGCAATTTCAGACCCGGGATGAAGTTGAACTGGCGACTGGTTTTTTTGAATAAGGTATCCAGGTGGATGGAGTCCAGACCGAAAAACGCTTTGATATCAAAGCTCGGGTAGAACAGCGCCCGCGCGGAATCCACCTGATCTAATGACGCCTGAACATACCAGCGCATGGCTTGCAGATCCGGGCGTCTGGCGAGCAACTCATAAGAGAGCGTTGCCGGAATGCCGGTCTGTACTCGTGGTAATGCCACCGGTTTGATCTCCGGCATATCGCTGGCTCCCGCGCCAATCAATGCACGCAGAGATTCTCGCGTTTCAGTGATTTGCCCTTTGACGGCAGCAATTTGTTTATCGACCGCCAGAATCTGTGCCCGCGCGCCGTGGAAAGGCACTTGCGCTTCCAGACCGTGCGCCACTTTACTCTGGTGCGCTTTCACCGCGTAATCAATCACATCGCGAGTTTGTTCTAACAGATCGAGCACCTGATAGCTGGCCTGCATACTGTAATAAAGCTGCGCTACGCCCGTGGTCAGCGATAGCTCTACTGCTGCGGTTTCTGCCAGCGCGGCATTATGCGCGCCAATGGCGGCAGCAACCGCTGAGCGATGCACACCCCACAAATCGAGATCCAGTCCGGCAAACAAACCGACTGTGGCTTCCGTATAGTACGGCCCGTCCATACCCAGTGCTGGCGCATCCATCGCATAAGGGCTTAAAAAGCCGTTCGCCGAGACGCGTTGGCGGTTGAGCATCCCTAACGCTGCGACCTGTAATTGTGAACCGGCATCTAACAAATCGGCCTGGGACTGCGCTTTTTCTTCCCGCAGTTTCGCTTCGGCGAGGGGGTGTGAACCACTTAGCGTCCGTTGGATCAGCGCATCCAGCTGCGGGTCGTTAAATTGTTTCCACCACTGCGCCTGCGGCCAGCCGGAGCTGGCAAGATGAATATCATCGGCCAGTTTGATTTGTTCCGGTTTGAGCTGTTGATGAGGCGCAGAATCCTTACGTACCAGGGCACAGCCGGAAATCAGCGTCGTGCTGCCGAGAATGCTGCACAACAGCAGACGTGAAAGTTGACGATTGATCATTGCGTGGCTCCTTGTGCCTGTTCCTTGGCGGGCGTTAATGCCGGGGCTGTCCAGTCTGGCAAGCGGGCGAAAAGCTGGCAGACGTGTTGCTCCTGTTTTAATAAGGTCGGCAGAATGGCCTGCGAGGCGGGTGTTTCTTCAAGCGTTATTTGAGGAGAACGGCTGAGTGCGGTTGCCAGACCGGCGGCGTATTTCTCCAGGGCGTCGGCAAACTGACCTGCTCTGTCCGGCTGTAGTGCGTTATCCAGCGCCTGCGCCGAGTTCCAGGTGGCATCCCAGGCGTGAAGAATATCGCGGCCCTGACGAATAACCGTTTGCGAACGTTCAATCAGTAATGCGCGTTCTTCGCTGTCCAGTTGACGCTCCAGCACCACGCGTTGGCACATCTCTTCACAGGCATTAAACGCCGCATGCAGACCTATGCGAATGTGCAGATAAGTGCGCAGAGCCGTGACTTCCTGCTGGCGTGGGATCCGCATTACTTTACTCAACATACCCAGCGCGCCAGCCAGTTTTTGCGGCAGCGTGCGCGCTTCGCTTTCAGGCCAGACAAAGGTGTAAATCACCGCCGACACCACGGTACCAATGATGATACCCAGAGCGCGATCGCGAATTTCCACCAGGTCGTACACCGGGCCAAAAACGTTTTCGAGCGTGGCGAGCGCGAAGGTGACCACCATCTGTGTGCCGATATAAGAAGAGCGTTCAGAGCTGGTGGCAATCCATGCGCCCAACAGGAAAATCGGTGCCAGCACAAACAGCAATTCGACAATATTGTCCAGCCAGGGCATGACCAGTAGCGTGAATAACAGCGCCAGAATCGCGCCGCAAAAGGCCCCACCAAAACGCAGCACCATCTTCTGGTACGACGAACCGACATTTGGATTAGCGACGATCACGCAGGTCAGCATACAGGTATGAATGCCTTCCCAGTCCACGCCGCTGTAGAAGGTGTAACAGATCAAACAGGCGAGCAGCGTTTTTACCGCGTAGCGCATATAGTCTGGATTGGTAAAAGCATCGGCGACCATTGATGGCGGTTTGGCTGCGGGCGTTGGCGGCGTATTCGGGTCCATCTGACCAAGCTGTAACAGCGTCTGGCAGATATTCTCCAGGTTACATTCCCGTGCCGTCATCGCTTCACTTTCACTGATCCGCCAGTCGCTTTGCCAGCACTGACCTTCGGTAATGGAATGCTGCAGCTTGTTGATTTCTGAAGCTAATTTTTGTCGGAATTCAATAATTGCCTGAGAATCAGCAAAAGAGGTGGGATCGTAGCGATTCAGCGTCGAGTAAATGTAGGTTACCGTTGCCACGCAGCTTTGCCACCATGCGCTCTGGGTTCGCCAGTTGGCATCATCCGCGAGGCAAAAGACATTGAGTTTTTGCAGCGCCAGCGCCTCTCTTTCAATCCGCGTTTCGGGTAGCGGTGCGAGGCTGTCCGTCAGGTGGCTAATGGCATCATCAAGTCGATCATTAAGCGCCTGATGCATCTGCGTAATGGCACGACTGGGAAACCACAGCACGCCGATTAACGTCATCAGCAAGGTTGGATAGAGGCCAACAACGATACACCACAGCGTTAAGCGCACGACCACTTCCGGATAGTCGAGCATGGCGGGGAAGGTTTGCCCGTAAATAGCGACAATGGCGACGGCGAAAAAGACCAGCCCCAACCGATGGGTGCGCATCAAAAACATACAGCTCATCAGGATCGGCCCGGCAATGATCAATCGGATCAACGGTTCGCCATATGACCATTTGTAGATCAAAAACAGGCTGGCGATCTCCAGCACCGTGGCGACCACAAACAAGATCGCCACAAATTTGGTGTAAAACGCGTTCGACTGAATACCGTAAAACAGCACTGCCAGTGATAACGCCACAAAAGGGATCTCAAAAGTCATCGAGATCAGAATCACCAGCAGGCAACCTACCCAGAGTTGCATCGTCTGTGGCACGCGCCCTGGTCGCCGCTCGCTTAACTCTTCATGAAAGAACGCCAGCAGCCTGACCACCGGTAATGGCAGGGAGTTGAGCGCGCTCATTATTGTGGCTCAAGATTAGCGACTGCCGAAGCGCCGATGCGGAACATTTCCGGGTCAGGTTTATCAACCATGATTTTGACCGGAAAACGCTGGGCAACGCGGACCCAGTTAATAGACCGTGACACTTTCGGCAGGCCGCCCAGCACCAGGCCGCCGTCATCCGGTAGCACGCCGTAGCCAATCGAATCCACTTTACCCTCGAAGGTTTTGCCGCTGTCGCTCATCAGGCGAATGGTTGCGGGTGTACCTGAGCGAATATTTTTCAGATCGGTTTCGCGGAAGTTGGCGATCACGTACCAGTGACGAGTGTCGATTAGGGTGAAAATAGGGCGCATGGCAGAAGCAAATTGCCCAACCGAGGTTTTGAGGGAAATGACCCGGCCATCAAACGGCGCGCGAACGGTTGCCATTTCCAGATGCAGTTTGGTCAGGGCAATATCCGCTTCCACTGCCGCACGCTGCGCCACCAGCGCATCCACGCCGCTGACGGCGCTGGCGGCTGACTGCGCCTGCAACAATACGGCATTAAGGTCCGCTTCTGCCGCACGCTGTGCGGTTCTTGCACGGTCAACCTCTTCCGCAGAAACAAAACCTTCTCGCAGTAGCGGTTCGGTACGGCGTAACGTATCGCTGGCTTGTTTCGCGGCGGCACGGGCTTTTTCTACCGTGGCATTAACCGAGTCGGCACCAAACTGTTGTGCGTCAACGCTACGCTGGGTGAGCATAATTTGCTTATCCAGCGCCGCGAGGGAGGCTTCAGCTTTCGCCAGATTGGCTTCGTACGGGCGCGGGTCAATGCGGAACAGCAAATCGCCCTGTTTCACCGCCTGGTTGTCGGTGACCGCCAGTTCTACAATGCGACCGCTGACTTCCGGCACCACATCAATGGTATCTGCTGACGCGTAAGCGTCATTAGTTGATGGCGCACTGTCTACGCGCCAGATAACGAAAACAAGGGCAACCAGCGCCAACGCAACCACTAACAGAGCAGGGAATTTACTGCGAGGAGCTTTTTTCGGCGTACTTTCCATGAGCGCGTCTCAAATAGATTAGAAAAATGCCAGCCAGAACAGCATGGCGTAGAGAGCAAAAAGGGCGGTATAAATAATTCCGACAAATGCCAGATTGATATTTGTCCGCTGAATAATTCGCCTCGTGATGAGCGTCAAAATAAGGCTGGCAATGGCGCAGAAAAACCAGCCGGGATAATAAGCGCCGATCACCGGGATTGCCGGAGATAATGAGCATCCCGATACCATGAAGACGGGAATTATCCAGGCTGTCTTTTTGAGTTGCATCGCCATGCGAGAGAGAACTGTTGGCATATTAAATACATCCTGTCTGCTGCGAACAATATCTGTAGTGAATATCAATATCCATTGAAGGCGTCAGTATGGCTATTTTCTTGATGAATAAAAATAGCTTTATTCAGCCACCGCATTCATAACTTATATATTTTATGTATTAATTTGCTGTATATATTTTTAAAATAAATGCTTTTGGGAGCTTCAGCGCCCCCAAAAGCGAGTGACATTAATTTGGGGTTACGATATTCACCCACAAATCGAAATTATCCAGACAGGCGATAATTTCTTCCAGTTTCGCGCCATTGCCAATAATTTTGGCTTTCTTCGCTTTTACCAGATCGGCCATTTTTGCCTGTCCGGTCAGCACGGCGTGCAGATCTTCACGGCTGATGTAGAAAGAGGCGTCAGCTTGCGGTTGCAGTGTTTTACGGTAGTTAAGCACGCTATCGTTCAGCGTCAGGTTGAGGTTATCGCCGTTGTTCATATTGAAGTTCAGGCTGATATTTTTACCCGCGGCTTTCGCGCTATCGAGGCGAACGGACATAAAGTCGAACAGCATTTCGACCGACATCCCACGAATGGTGTCCGGGGAACCGGTGGTGCCGTGGCTGAACTTATGCACCCCTTCGCGCAGCTCTTTCGCGCCGGTCAGGTAGAAACCGCGCCATGTGGCGGACTCGGCCTGATAGCCCAGCTGTTCAAAGTTATTCGCTTGCAGATTCTTCGCGACCTGGTCACCCGGGTTGGCGGCAATCACCTGTTTCAGCAGTTCTGCCGACCAGCGATAATCACCTTGCTTGTTCGCTTCTTGCGCCAGGTTGATGACGCGGGCAGAACCGCCCAGCGCCTGCACGTAACGTTTACCCATCTCCACCTGACCATACGGATGCAGGTTAGCCGGGTTACCGTCGTAATAGCCAAGATAGAAGTTATATACCGCGCGGGCGTTGTGGCTGACAGAACCGTAATAGCCGCGGCTGGCCCAGTTATTGGCAAGCGCAGGCGGCAGCTTAATCATGTCGCCGATTTCATTCATGGTGTAGCCCTGGTTCGCCAGGTGCAGGGTCTGGTCGTGAATGTACTTGATAGTATCGCGATATTTACCAATATAATCATTGATATGTTTATTGCCCCAGACCGGCCAGGTGTGCGGCATAAACAGTACTTCCGCGTCGTTACCCCACATATCCAACGTTTCGTTCAGATACTCGGTCCACTTGCTGGTGTCGCGGGTTTTCGCGCCGCGCAGAGTGTAGAAGTTGTGCAGGGTATGCGTGGCGTTCTCGGCGGTACACAGGGCTTTCAGGGCCGGAATATAGAAGTGCATTTCGGCTGGCGCTTCGCTACCCGGAGTCATCAGGAAGTCAAATTCCAGGCCGTCGATAATCATCTTATCGCCAGTTCTGACGATAGTTTTAGTCGGTGGAATAATGCTCGGGTCGCCGGTTGCCAGCGTCACGCCCAGGCCGTTGCCCACGTTGCCTTGCGCGTTGTGCGGCAGTAACAGACCGTAAGAGTAGAGCGCACGGCGGCTCATGATGTTACCCGCCAGCACGTTTTCGCTGATGGCTTCGTCCATAAAGCCAGCTGGAGCAATCACCTGAACTTTGCCGGATTTAACATCGGCTTCAGAGATAATACCTTTCACGCCGCCATAGTGGTCGGCGTGGCTGTGAGTGTAGATAACGGCAACAATCGGTTTTTGCGGACGATGCTGGAAGTAAAGGTCAAGTGCGGCTTTTGCGGCAGGTGGCGTCACCAGCGGGTCGATAACAATAATGCCTTTCTCGCCCTCAACGAACGTAATGTTAGAGATATCCTGGCCGCGCACCTGATACATTTTATCGGTGACTTTGAACAGGCCTGAAATGCCGTTGATCTGCGACTGACGCCACAGGCTGGGGTTTACGGTTTCCGGCGCAGCGGCATTAATATCAAATTTGTAATCATTCGCGCGGTAGTAAATTTTACCGTTCGCATCACGCAGAATACCTTCATCCAGCAGCGGAGCGATAAATCCACGCTGAGCATCGTCAAAATCCTGACGATTGCTAAACGGTAATGATTTGGCGTAATTCTGATTAACCTGTTGGGTATATTGAGTGGCGGCTTTCGCTTCATTTGTTGCGTAAGCGGTATTTATCATCATGCCGCTGGCGGCAGTGAACGCAATAACAATCCTGCTCAAACGGAATAACCGAGAGTTATTCATATAAATCTCCATTTATCATTTATGTCGTAAATATGTAATCCATGCAAAATACGTCATTTAACGCTGGCGTTATCATAATTCTGAAATTGCGACTTTAATAAGTGGAAGTGTGAGCGGAACGAGCCATTTTATTAGGCATTTGTGCTGAAGAGGGAAAATTACAGTAGAACTATCATTGCTGGGAATAATATTGGCTGTTTTATGTAATTATTATATATATTGTACCTGTCGTTGGCACAGCGGGACATTGCGCTACTGTGCCAACGCTTTACTCATGGGACTTTAGCACAGGACTGTGGCAAAAAACGTTGATGCGCCAATATTGCTGCACCCTGAGCGCCATTAAAGTCAGAAGATGAGGCGGCAATAAAGCGCACGACCTGATACGGCAGTGGACGGCGCAGGTACTTTTGGGTCATGGCAATGAGAGTCTCGCGTGGGAAGGCGGGCATATCCATCACGCCACCACCCAGAATCACCGCATCGGGATCGAACAGATTAATGCTGGTGGCAATGGCTCGTGCCGCGTTTTCAAGCAGACTCTGGACGAAAGGGGCGTTTTCCGCATGGACGAAAAGATCGCTCAATGGGTAATTTCGGGACTGTTGTTCGTACCAGCGTCTTAGCGCCATTCCAGAGCAATTGGTTTCCAGGCACCCAGGATTACCACACGCGCAGTGTTGGGTCATATCTCCCAGGGGGATATGGCCCAGTTCGCCTGCCACACCGTGTGCACCCGTCCACGGCGCACCGTTCATCCACACTGCGAACCCCATCCCCGTACCGAGATAGGCTGCCAGAACCAGTTGTTGCGTAAGGCGGTTTTCTACTACGTCCCAGGAAAGTTGCAGGTTAACGTCGCGGGAAAACTCAACCGGACAATTCAGCGTATTTTCGAGCTTATCGGCGAGATCATATAAATCTGCCGCTGTTAACGGCAGGTTAGGCGTAGAAATAATGGTGCGTTTATCTTTACTGACCAGCGCCGGAAATCCCATCACCAGACCATGACAGCGAGCGTTAAAGCGCCTGAGTTGCTCGTCAATCATTTCGCCGATACCCGACACCAGGTCGGGAGCAATAACTTCTGCGGTCCGCTTTTTTTCGCAGTGTAGCGTTTCACCTTCTGCTGTCCGCAGACAAAAGCGGATATGCGTTGCCCCCATATCCACGCCCGCTACGACGTTATGCTGTTTTTGCATGAGGCTGTACCTCGCTTTTTGCAGCCAGAATCTGCGCGGTCATAATTCTCCATGCTTCGTCGATATTTTCCGCATGATTAAACAGGCCGGAAGTGCCGACGATAAAGACATCCGCCCCTGCCGCCATTAGTTTTTCGTAAGTTGCCTGGTTGCAGGAACCGTCCACCTCAATTTCGTACTCCAGACCTTCTCGTTCACGCCATGCCTTCAGTTCGGCAACTTTATCCAGCATTTCAGGAATGAAGGGTTGTCCGGCAAAACCGGGATCGACAGTCATGACCGTAATTTTATCAGCCTTATGGATATAGTATTTCATGGCCTCAACCGGCGTTTCCGGATTAAGAATCAGCCCCACTTTCATGCCATGACGGCGGATTTCATCAATCAGGCGGAATGCCTGACCGTTGATAGTTTCCGGATGCAAAGTGATGAAATCAGCTCCCGCACGCGCCAGTTGAGCAATGTAATCCTGCGGACGCGTTACCATCAGATGGCAGTCGAGCGGTTTACTCGCCAGTTTTTTTACCTGGCTTACGAAGAACGGTGAGAGCGTCAGATTCGGCACAAAGTGGCCGTCCATGATATCGATGTGAAAGTAATCGGCATGGCTGTCGATAAATTCGATCTGTTCTTTAAATTTCAGCAGATCCATACACATTAACGAGGGGGAGATTTTCATGTTCAATTCCTTACTTACTGATAAGACGGTCAAGGGCGACAGCCGCGATAATTAATCCGCCCATCACCACCAGTTGGTAATAGGTTTGTACCTGCAAAATATTCAGACCGTTGTTGATGGTGCCGATGATCAACCCGCCAATCACCACAGAGAAAATGCGCCCCTTGCCGCCGAAGAAACTGGTGCCGCCAATGATGGCGCTGGCAATGGCATAGGTTTCAAAACCCATACCGGCAAGCGGTTCTGCGGCACCGAGTCGTGCAGTTGAGACGACGCCTGCCAGACCTGCACAAACACCGGAGATGATAAACACCACCAGGATGTGGAATTTCACGTCAATCCCGGAATAGAACGCCGAGTTTTTGTTGCCGCCCAGTGCGTAGATGTTGCGTCCGAGCCGCATACGCGTTGTCAGAAACCAAAGGATGAGCGCGACAATTAGCGAGAAGATAACGGGGACAGGTATCCCAATTACGCTGGCGGCAAAGAAGTTCACGAAGTCAAATGAGAAGCCGTATACCGAGTTGGCATCGGAGATCACCAGCGTGATCCCACGGAAAATAGCGTTGGTGCCAAGGGTGATAATGAACGGGTGTAGTCCCGTCCAGTTGACCAGGTAGCCGTTGATCGCCCCCAGTGCGCCGCCAACCAGTACACCGCCAATTAGCGCCGCGAGAAACGGATCAATACCTGCCAACATCAGTTTAGCGGTCACCATACCGGAAAGCGCCAGAATCGCGCCAACCGAAAGGTCGATACCGGCGACCAGGATAGCGAAGAATTCCCCCATGCCGATCAGTACCGTCACGGAGCTTTGCACAAAAATCTGGGTAATATTATTGGTGGTCAGAAAATATTCTGACGACAGCGAACCAAAAATGGCGACGATGATCGCCAGGATAAAAAAGGTGCCGTATTTATCCCAGAACAGCGCAAAGTTGAACGGTTTCTTCTCGCTCGCTTCGCTTTTTACTCGTGTGGTAAAGCCCATGCCATAATCTCCTCTTCGCTCATGTCATCGCGATTGGTCAGGATTTGCGTCAGTCGTCCTTCGCAGAACACGGCGATGCGGTCGCAGACGGTGATAATTTCAGGTAGTTCAGATGACACCATCAGGATGACTTTTCCGTCGTCCGCCAGTTGGCGCATCACTTTGTAAATTTCGGCTTTCGCGCCAACATCGATGCCACGGGTAGGTTCATCGAAAATGATCACTTCCGGGCGACAGCACAGCCATTTGGAGATCAGGACTTTCTGCTGGTTACCGCCGGAGAGTTCAGTGATGTTCTGGTTTACCGAATGACATTTCAGCGCCAGCAGTTCGCGTTGATTTTCAGCGGTACGTTGCTCGTCAACTTCATGAAACAACCCCATCGCGCCTTTATAGCCGCCGTCTTTCAGACTGCGGCTGATAGCCATGTTCTGAGCGATAGAAAAGTTGGGGAAAAAGCCGTTATCCCGGCGGCTTTCAGTGATGTAAGCCATCCCTTTTTTCACGGCATCCAGGGGAGAACGTGGAGAGATATCTTTGCCATTAAGACGGATTTCTCCGCCAGCGCGTTTATCAACGCCAAACAGGCAGTTCATCAGTTCAGTACGTCCGGAACCGACCAGTCCGGCAAAGCCTAATATTTCTCCCCGGCAGACGCTAAATGAGATATCCCGGACCTTTTTTCTGTCACGGCTGGTGACGTTGCGCACCTCAAAAACCGTATCGTGCGCAAGGTTGCTGACATTCTCCTTCATCGCGTTAAAACGGTTTTGCAATTCGCGGCCTACCATCAGACGGACGATATCGTCATTTGACACATCGCTCACCATGCCGCTGCAAACGCTGCTGCCGTCTTTCATCACCGTATAGCGGTCGCAAATACGGCGAATTTCCGCCAATTTATGCGAGATATAGACGATGGCCGTACCCTCCTTACGCAACTGATTCATGATCAGAAACAGATAGTCCACCTCTTTATTGGTGAGTGAGGAGGTGGGTTCATCCATGATGATGACTTTGGCATCGAGCATCAGCGTTTTGGCAATTTCCAGCATCTGCTTGTGGCTGATAGATAAGTTCGCCACTTTCTCATCTAAATCAACTTTCAAGCCCACGCGTAATAACATCATGGCGGCGCGGACACGCATTTCTCGCCAGTCGATAATATTGACGCCACAGATTTTTTTCGTCAGATGACGACCAATATATAAATTTTCCAGTACGGTTAATTCATCAATAACGCTGAGTTCCTGATAAATAATCCCGATACCGAGTTGTGCCGCTAATTTATGATCCAGTTTGTTATAGTTAATGTTATTAATGGTAATGGTGCCTTTGGTCGGCTCATGTATCCCGGATAACACTTTCATTAGCGTAGATTTACCCGCACCATTTTCTCCTAGTAATGCATGTATTTCACCAGGATAAACCGTTAAATTAACCGACTTTAATGCGTGAACCGGACCAAAGGACTTGCCGATCCCCGCCATCGATATATATGGCGTGGCCATAAATAACCTCTCTGCACGAAATATCGTATTATTGCCTGATGGCTACGTTTATCAGGTCTACGTTCAGGTTATTTTGTTGGCCGGATAAGACACTTCATTAGCATCATCATCCGGCATCATTCAGTTTTATTGAGTGACCAGGATTGAATCGACCAGTTTAAATTCCGGTGCTTTATCCAGCGGGATAACCTTGCCGGATTTCTCAGCGTCAACCATCAGCTTCAGACCCGTTGCACCGATATCCGCCGGGTTCTGGGCAACCGTCGCGGTCATTTGTCCGGCTTCCACCATTTTGCGGGCTTCCGGAATGCCATCTGTACCGACGACCAACACTTTGCCCGTTTTTCCAGCGTTTGCGACTGCCTGAGCAACACCCATTGCCATCGTGTCATTCGCGCAATAGATCGCTTTAATATTCGGATTACGTTGCAACACGTTAGTGGCGACATCCAGTGCTTTAATGCGGTCCCAGTCGGCAGGCTGGCTGGCGACAAGCTTGATCTGGCTTGCTTTTTTGAAGGCTTCGGTGGCACCATTACGACGCGCTTCACCGGAGGCGTTACCGGCTTTACCCTCAATGATTGCGACTTCACCCCCTTCGGCACCCAGCTTGTCAATAATGAATGACGCGCCTTTCGCCCCGACGGCAACATTATCGGTGGTGACAAAACCTTCCACATTACCGCCTGCTTTTTTCAGATTATCCATGTCGATTTTTTCATCGAGATTGACCAGATAAATGCCTTTTTTCCATGCGCGGGCAACAGGCATGACCAGGTTCACTGAGGATAATGGTGCGAAGGCGATACCTTTGTAATTTTTATTACTGAGATCTTCAAATAACTGCAATTGAGATTGAAAATCGCCTTCTGAAGGAGAGGCAAAAATATCAACGCTGACGCCCAGCATTTTTGCTTCATCTTCAATGCCTTTTTTCATATCTACCCAAAATGGATTGGAGAGTGTTTTCAATACGACGGCATATTCGGCGGCAGCAAAAGCGCTGGTTGACAACATTAAGCCCACGAGTGTGCCGCTGAAATATTTCAGATATTTATTCATAATCATGTTCTCACGGTAAGGGGAGAGGTAACTCCGCGATGGCGGAATTACCTTTTTCTTATTTCAGCGCGCCTGGTGAGAAGAAATCAACAATTGCGCCGGTTTTTTGCATATTAATATTAGCTTGTTCAATATTGAGCTGGGCGACAGAGACAAAAAACGCGTCCAGCAAAGTCAGTTGTAATATTCTTGCCGAGGCATTACGACCTAATAACGGTGTTTCCGGGGCCGGTGAGCAAATAATATAATCGGCCAGCTTCGCTATTGGTGAATGATAGCTATGCGTTATACAAATAATCTTTGCCCCGTTCTTTTTTGCCAGTTCTACAGCCGCTTTTACATCACTGGTTCGCCCGGAATGGGTCACCACCAGCACCACATCTCCTTCCTGTAACAACGAAGCAGACATCATCATGATGTGAGCGTCCGGATAGGCCTGGCAGCGTACGCCAATGCGCAAAAACTTGTGCTGTACATCAGCACAGATAGCATTTGATCCTCCGGCACCGTACAAATCCCGCTGCCTGGCCTGATAGAAAAAGCGGGCGGCACGGTGGATCTCATCAACGTTGACGATCGACTGACCTTCCATAATGGTGCGTAAAGTGATGTTAAATACCTTATTCACCACATCCTGCGGCGCTTCATCAAAAGCCAACTCGGAAGGCAATACTTGTTCTGACTGAGAAAAATAATCTTCCAGCGCACTGCGTAAGTTACGAAAGCCGCTAAACCCCAGCAGCTTTGATACCTTAACGATCATCGCTTCAGATACCGCCAGAGCTTCTGCGACATCTTTAATTGCGGGTGCACAACTCAGGTTACCGGGTTTGAGTAACCACTCCACGATGCGGCTTTCGTTTTCTGTCATTCCTTCCTGCTTCATTCGCAGGTAAGGCGCTAACCCGATACCGTTCGGAAGCGCTGAATCAAACTCTGACTGGCTCATCACGTTCTCTTGTCCTTGAATTGAAGACGCCACTATATCACCACAGCAAGAACAGAAAAGATGCTGGCAACTTCACAAAAAAATAAAATTTATAAAGTTTATTTTGTTGTGAATAATGGAGAGTTGCTTAAAATTTCGTTTCATTTAATCACTTTAAAAACATGATGTTATTTGTCTTTCTGGTTTATTAGATGATAGATGTTGCTGGATAGTGAGTGTCTTTAACGCTATTGCGCTGCCAGATGTAACTCTGTAAAACAGATCGGGAAGGCGGATTTCATCGATTTTGGATGTTTTTAATTCATTTACATCACAAATGTTTTTTGATTGTGAAGTTTTGCACGGGCGGGGAAGATGAATGAAAAAGATTGCATTTGGCTGTGATCATGTCGGTTTCATTTTAAAACATGAAATAGTGGCACATTTAGTTGAGCGTGGCGTTGAAGTGATTGATAAAGGAACCTGGTCGTCAGAGCGTACTGATTATCCGCATTACGCCAGTCAAGTCGCACTGGCCGTTGCTGGCGGAGAGGCTGATGGCGGGATTTTGATTTGTGGCACTGGCGTCGGTATTTCGATAGCGGCGAACAAGTTTGCCGGAATTCGCGCGGTCGTTTGTAGCGAACCTTATTCCGCGCAACTTTCGCGGCAGCATAACGATACCAACGTGCTGGCTTTTGGTTCACGAGTGGTTGGCCTCGAACTGGCAAAAATGATTGTCGATGCGTGGCTGGGCGCACAGTACGAAGGCGGTCGTCATCAACAACGCGTGGAGGCGATTACGGCAATAGAGCAGCGGAGAAATTGAGATTCATCCACTACTTGCATGGATGAGTAATGACTAATGTGGATAGAGTTTCTTTTTGAGGTTGGCTAATGAAACGCTTTCCGCTATTTCTTTTATTCACCCTGTTCACGCTGTCCACCGTTCCGGCCCAGGCCGATATTATCGATGACACCATTGGCAATATTCAGCAGGCGATTAACGACGCTTATAACCCTGACCGTGGGCGAGACTATGAAGATTCGCGCGACGACGGCTGGCAGCGTGAAGTGAACGACGATCGGCGCAGACAATATGATGACCGCCGCCGCCAGTTTGAAGATCGCCGCAGGCAGCTGGACGATCGCCAGCGCCAGCTGGATCAGGAGCGTCGGCAGCTAGAAGATGAAGAGCGGAGAATGGAAGATGAGTATGGGCGTTGATGTTGAGTTTAGAGCAGGCATCGCCCCTCACCCATCACGCCACCCCAATCTCCATCCCATCAAACCCCGCCTCAAACCCCGACGGCAGTGCGTTTTCCATCAGCCACGCATCAAACTGGTGGTTGATATGGGTCAGAATCACCCGTGGCGAGCGGATAACCTGATTCAGCGCAAGCACGGTATTTAAATCACAGTGATTACGCGGTGCATCCTCGCGCGGCGGGTGGCTGCAATCAATCACCATTACCTGCGGCTGATTATTGCGTAAAAATTTCAGCGTTTTTTCCGGCAAGCCAGCGGTGTCAGACAGCCACGCCACCCGGCTGTGTGCCGTTTCCAGCAGATAACCGAAGGTCAGTTTTGAGTGGTTGAGCGGCAGGGGCGTGACCTGTAACCCCTGTAAATCAAACACCACAAACGGTTCCATCGTGTGGCTGAAATCAAGCAGGCCCGGATGTTTAAACAGATCGTCGCAGCCCTGTTCATCCGGCGGGCCGTAGACCGGGATCTGATCGCCCACGCCCCAGCGCAGCGGAAACAGCCCCTGGACGTGATCCATATGATAATGCGTCAGCAAAAACTGCTGGAACGATCCTGGCGACCAGCGATCGGCGAGATCGTGCAGCCCGGCGTCGATCAGGGTGATTGCGTCGTTAAACTTTACTACGCCGCTGCATGGCTGGCGGCGATACTGCGGCGAGCGTCGTGCTCTGGCGCAGGCCGCGCACTCGCAGCCCCATGCCGGAACGCCCTGTGCGCCGCCGGTGCCGGTGAGCGTGAGGGTCAGGCTCATGTTACAGCGCCTTGGTGAAGCGGAAGTGGCTCTGCTCGTAGCCTTCGCGCAGATAGAAACGGTGCGCGTCGTGGCGCTTGACGTTGGTGGAAAGCTCGGTCATTTCTGCCCCGGCCTGGCGGGCTTCTTCTTCTGCCCATGCCAGTAATTTACTGCCGACGTTCAGACCGCGCGCCTGCGGCATCACCACCAGTTCCTGAATTTCGCCGATCCAGTTGACATGATGCAGATGAAACTGCAAATGCAGGCCGATCATGCCGACAACTTCGCCATCCAGCAGCGCCAGATGGTAGCGCATGTTCGGATCGCGCAGATTGGCGTTAAACCCCACGCGAAACGCCTGGTGGTCAAACTCCGCCTGTTTTAGCTCACAAATCAGCGCGTAAACTGCGTCGGTGTCGTACTGCGTAGCCGGGCGAAGCTCACAAGCAGGCATGGTGTTTCTCCTTCTGATGAATCAGCGTCAGCAACTTGTCGACCGACTGGCGCAGGCTGCCGTCATTATTGAGCGTAAGACAATCCTGAGGAGTATAGCGGGCAGCGCGCGCCAGCCGGGCGTTAATTTCACTGGCATTTTCACGACCACGGTTTTCCAGGCGCTGGCGCAGGATCTCTGGCGAAACCTGTAAACAAACGGGCAGCAGCGCCGTTTGATGGCGCCCCCGCGCCTGCGGCAGATGGGCGCGTGAGCCGTTGACCACCACGTCAAATCCAGCGTGCAGCCAGAGGTCAATCTCGACGCCGACGCCATAATACAGACCGTTAGCGTGCCAGCTTAAGGCCAGAAGGTTCTGCCCCGCGCGGGTAAAAAACTCCTGCTCGCTCAGGGCGATATGGTTTTCACTTCCGGCGCTGGCGGCGCGCGTGATGTAGCGATGCGCTACCAGTAGCTGAGTTTGTTCCCGCTGGCGGAGTTCCGTCAACAGACTGTCTTTTCCGGAGCCAGAGGCCCCCATTAACCAAATCAGTTTTCCCGTCATCAGAACACCCTTTTACCCTGACGCCAGACGTGGTCGATATGAATGTGGTTGCCCTTGCGATGCGCCAGCACCAGGTCGGCGCGTTTGCCCTCGCCAATCACCCCGCGATCCTGAAGATTAAGCGCCTGCGCCGGATTTTTAGTCACCAGCTTCACCGCCTGCGGCAGCGTAAAGCGGTTGCTCTCGTCATCGGCGACGCGAAATGCCGCATCGAGCAGGCTGGCGGGGTAGTAGTCGGAAGAGAGGATATCCAGCAGGCCAAGCTGCGCCAGTTCACTGGCCGCCACGTTGCCGGAGTGCGAACCGCCGCGCACGATATTCGGCGCGCCCATCAGCACGTTCATGCCATGCTTGCGCGAGGCTTCTGCCGCTTCGAACGTGGTGGGAAATTCGGCGATCACGCTGCCAAGCTGATGGGATTGGGCTACGTGGGCGTGCGTGGCGTCATCGTGGCTGGCGGGGCGCAAGTGGTGCGGCCGGGGGCTGCCGCTG
>OBUX01000285.1_pt1 | contig 22877 bp, 18 predicted proteins | sample 1501181 | NCBI WGS metagenome assembly OBUX01 (sample SAMEA2579935, study PRJEB22360) | human gut metagenome | biome: human gut; feature: human-associated habitat; material: faeces | place: Denmark | collected 2008/2010 | reverse complement strand
CCAAGTCTTCTTTGGTGACTTGTCCGAAAAATTCGATTAATTGTTGCAATCTACCATACCATAAATTTCATTGACCTACCCCCGAAATCATGCTAGTTTAAACGTGTATTGAATACTTAAAAAAGTCTTATCATTTCGCCATTTTATGGAAAATGAAATACTTATCATACTCAAAGAAGATAAATCTAAAGGAGATCAGGCGTATGCACAAAAAGCAATCAAATGACCAATGCCTCCACTACAAAATGTACAAAAGCGGCCGCAAGTGGATGTTTGCTGGGGTCGCAGCTCTGACCCTGCTAACAACGACTGAAGTGGCTCACGCTGACACCACGTCTAGCGCCGCTTCCCAAAAGGACCAAACCACCGACACCACGTCTTCTTCAGCTACCTCCACGGTCAGCCTCAACGGTTCAACCGTTGCCAGTGAAGCGGCTAAGGCCACCGTTACCTTTATTTCAGAAAGTACCAGCGCCACTAGTTCTAGCTCAAGCAGGGCTAGCTCTTCTAGCCCTGCTACCTCCGCTAGTTCTAGTTCCGTGGCCACAGCAGCTACTAGCGTAACCAATGCCACCAGCGCTACTAGCGCCACCTCGGTATCGTCAACGAGCGCTGACAGCTCCGCCAGTGCCGCTACGTCTAGCGATAACGCCAGCTCCTCGGCCAGCGCGGCGGATGCCAACAGTAATGTTGCCTCCGCTAGTGCCGCCACCAGTGCTACGTCAGCAAGCTCTACCACTGTGGTCCGGGCGGTGGTTGCCGTGGCCACTAGCGCTAGTGCAAGTTCTTCGTCCGTTGACCTGTCAACGTTAACCTTCTCCAACAACGCCTCCCAACAGGCCTTCATCGAAAGCGTGGCTGAAGGGGCGATCGAAGGTTGGAACGAATACGGCGTCTTGCCGTCGATCACCGTTGCCCAGGCCATTCTCGAATCCGGTTGGGGTTCATCCACCCTTTCCACGCAAGCACACAACCTCTTCGGGATTAAGGGGAGCTACAACGGTAACTACGTCACGATGAGCACCCGCGAAGTGATTAACGGGCAAAGCGTCTACGTTAACGCCGCCTTCCGGGCTTACGCTAACAACTCCGAATCCGTTGAAGACCACGGAAACTTCCTCTACTCCAACTCCCGTTACAGCAACCTCTTAGGTGACACTAGTTACACCGACGTCGCCCAAAAGCTTTCCCAAGACGGTTACGCTACCGACCCGTACTACGCTTCCTCTTTGATCAGCTTAGTTAAGACCTACGACCTGATCCAATTGGACAGCATCGCCATTGCGAACACGCCGGTGATCACCAACAAGAGCGATTACACCCAAACCAACAACGGGGCATCCACCACGGCGACGGCAACTTACTACACCGTCCAATCCGGCGACACCCTGTCCGGAATCGCCGTTGAATACAACACGACCACCGCGACGTTAACGAGTTTAAACAACTTATCCAACCCGAACCTGATCTACGTTGGGCAACGGCTCCTGGTCAAGAGCGCATCGACTTCAGCGGCGTCATCCGCAACTTCAACGGCCACCAGCACCGCTAGCGCAACTAGTACCAGCTCCACCACTAGTGCCACTACCTACACGGTCAAGTCTGGTGACACCCTCAGCTCGATTGCTAGCTCCCACAACACGACCACGGCGGCGTTGACGAGCTTAAACAGCCTGGCCAACCCGAACCTGATTTACGTGGGCCAAGTCCTTAAGTTGGCTAACACCACGACGGCAAGCACGAGTTCCACCAGCAGTGCCACTTCAACTAGCTCAAGCGCAACGACTTACACGGTTAAGTCCGGTGATACCCTGAGTTCGATTGCCAGTTCCTACAACACGACCACCTCGACGTTGACGAGTTTGAACAACTTATCCAACCCGAACTTGATCTACGTGGGCCAAGTCCTCAAGGTAGCCGGCTCCTCTACCAGTGTTTCTACCAGCACTAGTTCTAGTTCGGCTAGCCAAGCAACGACCAGTGGTACCTACACGGTTAAAGCCGGCGATACCCTCAGTTCGATCGCTAGCTCCTACAACACGACTACGGCGGCGTTAGCTAGTGCCAACGGCATTTCCAACGCCAACTTGATCTACGTGGGCCAAGTCCTCAAGGTCACTGGCACTTCTTCAAGTACCAGCACCACCACTAGTTCCACTTCCTCAACCAGTGGTTCTTACACCGTTAAGCCCGGCGACTCACTTTCCGCCATTGCCGCCGCTCACGGCTTAAACTGGAAGACGTTAGCCGCCAAGAACAACATCGCTAGCCCATACGTGATCTACGTGGGCCAACAGTTATCGCTTTAAAATTAATTTAATTATCACCAAAGGACCCGCCATGCTTGGCGGGTCCTTTGTTCGTTTTGGCCCCCATTTTTGAAATTTAACCCTAAACCACTTATAATCAAAGGCAGATTTAATTCCAATGAGAGGGGCTGTTTTTATGGTAACAAACGAGGCTAATACCACCATTGATGCACTAGATCAGGTTAGCCACCTGTTTAAACTGATGGGGCATCCCAAGCGCCTCCAACTGCTGTACCTATTGATTCAACAATCGATGACCGTATCCCAAATTAGCGAACGCTTAAAGTGGGAACAATCGGCCGTCTCCCACCAACTCCAAGTGTTGCGTAAGTACCAGATCGTGGAGCGGGTTAAAAATGGGCGCCAGGTTGTTTACCGCCTGGTCGACCCCCTCGTGATGGGGATCATCGCCGACGTCGTGAATGAAATCCGTAAATAAAAGTGGGTAATCACCTTCTCGGCAGGTCGTATGGCTAAGCTAGAGCGCACCGTTCTTCGACTTGCTTAGGCACTAGCCCTGCGGTTATTTTCCACCTTTGCTATCTAACCTTCGTGAATACAGAAAAAGACCGGCTGGGTATTCCAGCCGGCCTTTTTTCGTTCTTTTTAAACCCCAGTGACCTAGTGTCCTTGGTTATCGGCCAAAAGTTGACCAATCTTTTGAGCGCCCTGTGCGTCGGGGGAGATAATTAAGAGGGTATCGTTACCAGCAATCGTCCCCGCTACCTCTGGCATCGACAATTCATCAAACATCCCGCCGAGGATGGTCGCATAACTCGAGTCCGGGGTGGTTTTAACGACGTTAACAAACTCAATGGTGGTGTAAGAGACCACCCGGTTGGCAATTGCCCGGTAGAGCCGGTCGTCGTCCTCCTTGGCGGCCGCCACCTGAGCATAGTAGGATTGCCCATCACTGCTGCTAACCTTAGCAATGTTTAGGGAATGAATATCCCGTGAAACGGTTGCCTGAGTGGCGACGACCCCGTGTTGCTTCAGCAATTCCAAAAGCTCCTCTTGGGTAGCAATGTGATTTTCTTCGACCAGTTGTTGAATTAATTGGCGGCGCTGCTTGTAGTTCATACCCGATCCCTCCACTCGTTGAATATTCATTTATCCCCTTAATATTAACCCATTCACCTGGGGATACACAAATCATTTTTCAAATAAATGACGGTTTGTCGGTCTTTAAACCGGTTTCATAAAATATTTACATTCTACAAGTAGGGAGGGAAGTGCATATTTTACGCCGGCGTTCCTAGCGGTCGTTCTTCTTTTGCCATTTTCCCATCAACGATCGTGTACACCTGGTCGGCGAATTCACGTAGCCGTAGGTCATGGGTGACCACCACCACGGCCTTGTTGTGCTTGACGGCGAGGTCGGAAAAGAGTTGGCCCACCACCTTAACCCGGTCGGAGTCGAGGGCGGCCGTTGGCTCATCGGCTAAGATAATTTGCGGGTCAGTGTAAAGGGCCCGGGCGATGGCCACCCGCTGGTTTTGCCCCCCGGACAGTTCGCCCGGGTACTTGTGGATCAGTTTTTCGATCCCCAGGTCTTTTAACAGGTCCCCCAGTTCCCCCTTGGAAAGGTTACCGTGGCGCATCCGGTCAACCAGGGCGAACTGATCCCTCACCGTTAAGTAAGGAAGCAGGTTGTAAGACTGGAGAACGAAGCCGATCTTATCCAGGCGTAACCGGTCGCGTTGCTTACCAGACAGGGCTGAGATCTCTTGGCCGTCAATCAAAACTTGTCCCTCAGATGGCTGCTGGAGGCCACCGGCGATCGTTAAGAAGGTGGACTTCCCCGAGCCGGACGGGCCAATCACCAGGTTAAGCTTGCCCAGTTCAGCCTTAAAGTTCACGTCAGACAAAACGTGAACCCGGGCAATCCCTTGTCCGTAGTACTTTTCAACGTTACGTAATTCGATTGCAGTCATAACGCTTCCTCCTTAGTTCAGGGCATCCAACGGGTCAATCTTTTTAATCACCCGGACGGGCAAGAGGGCCCCAATGACCCCCATCACCACCAGGGCCACCGCTACTCCAATCGTTAGCGGCCAGTTAAAAAGCATTGGCACCGCGGTTGGTAGTACCGCCCCGGTCACCACCGTTAATAACAAGGCAATGATCACCCCGACCACCATCAGGATCAAGGCCTGCCCCAAGGTGGCGTTAATCAGGCGTTGGGCTGGGATTCCCTGTGCCCGCAAAACCGCGTAGTTGGCCAATTTTTGCATCGTCAGGATGTATAAGAAGACGGCGATGATAATCACGGAAATCATCATCAAAAAGCCGATCATGAACTCAAAGACCGTGTTTTGAGCGGAATAGCCCGGCAACTTCTCAATGAAGGTATTGACCGAGTAGGACGCTAGACCCGCCGTCACTGCCGGCTTGGCTTGGTCACTAATGATTCCGGAAGCAACAAACTGGTTACCGACCCCGCGCAGGCTTTGCCAGACGCTGAGGTCCCCATAGGCAATGGAAGAAATGTTTAGTTTGGCATCCTTAGCAAATCCGACCACCGTGTACTCGGTCGCTGAATTACCAAATTTCACCTTGGACCCGAGCCGGTAGCCCTTATCCTTCAAGGATTCGTCTAAAACCAGCTGGTTGGACTCCTGTACCCGGTGACCACTGGTAATTGCTAACTTATCCTTGGCGATAAACTGGTCTTCTTTGAGCCCCACGAACTGCACGGAGGTCTTGTGGCTCTCTTTTTGACCGACCGTTTCCATCACCACCGGGACTAAGCCGAGCTCGGCTTCGTGCTTGGTTAACTTAGGCAGTTGGCTTGGTGCGATCAGGGACTGGCTAAGGCTAACGTTGGCGTTTTTATTCAAAACGACCGCCTTGGTTCCCCACGATTCAATGGCGACCGTGTTCTCACTAGCCAAGCCAAACATCATCCCCATCAACAAAAACATCAGGTAGCTAGTTAAGACCACCATCGTCACGATGAGGCCGTAGCGCACCTTCTCGTGAAGAATCTCTTTGATTGCTAGAAACATCTTCGGTTTCCCCCTCTTTTAAAAGGACCCGCAAGACACGTTCCAACCGTTTCAAAATCAAATCTTCGTTTTCCGGATCCACGAGGCACTCCTTGATGCTTTCGTGAATTAGCATCATGGCTGACCACCGTTGATCATCCATCATTGCCTTAACCTTGGCCGGTAAGGGATCGGGTAGCACCCCCTCGTTGGCCGTGTAGTGCAAAACAAAGAAGTTACGCAGGCTGCCAGACGTGTCAGCGAGGTCGCGCACCCGTTGGATGTATTCCGTAGCCGTCTGTAGGTGACGGCGCTTCATATCATCCCGGCTCCCCAGCTTGGCAGCCAGCAGGTGGTACATGTAGGAATAGGCGTCCGTGAGATTGTCAAAGTACTTGTAAAAGGCCCCCCGGGCAATCTGGGCATCCTTAACGATGCGGGCCACTTGGGCCGTTGCTAGGGTGTGGTTGCTAAACTCGTTTAACAGGGCGGCTTCAATCCGTTGCCGTTTTTCATCTGGAAGATTAGTAAAGGTTGAACTTGGCATCTTTTCGTCCACTTCTTTCTCATAGTGACACCGTGTCACTTGATTAAGGCCATTCTAATCGTGAGGTGACACAGTGTCAACTTTTTTAATAAAAATAGGAGGGTCCCGTTACGGAACTCTCCTAATTTTACTATAGATTTGCGTTAATGACAGGGGTTAGGCTTCTTCGCCACCAACCTTAACGATCGCCTTGGAAACCTTGCCTAACTTACCGGAAACAAAGTCTTCCACCTGGGTGAATTCCAGTTCGTGGGAGAACAGCGGCAGTGGGTCCACCTTGCCACTGGCCAAGAGGGCAATTGAGTCTTCAAAGGTGTACGGGTTGATGAAGGCCCCTTGAATGGTCAATTGCTTTTGGAAGACGTCGTAAGTGTTAACGGAGAACTTGTCGTCCGGGTTCCCGACCCCAAACATCAGGACTTGGGCACCCCGGGCCGCAGCAGCCAATGCTTGTTCTTGGGTCGCCGGGGTCCCAACGGCTTCTACGACGATGTCAAAGGCGGCTTCTGGCAGTTCTTCTTTAGTCGTGTTGATCGTCTTGACGCCAAAGTGTTCGCGGTTGTTGGCCAATTTTTCTTCGGAGCGGCCGGCCAGGGTAACTTCGTGAATCCCCCGAGCCTTTAAAATTTGGGCGAAGAGTTGTCCTTCAAACCCGTCCCCTAACACGAGGGCCTTTTGGTACGGGTGGGTGGTCAAAAGGTCAACCCCGTGCATGGCACAAGAGATTGGTTCCACAACGGCCGCCGCCTTCAAGGAAACGTTGGCTGGCACTGGGTAAACCACCTTGGCCGGCGCCGTGAAGTATTCTTCAAAGCCCCCATCACGGGTCACCCCAACGGCGTCTAGGTGTTCACACAATTCTGGACGTTGGGTCCGACAGTACTTGCACTGCCCACAGTAGATGTTCGGGTCCACCGTTACCCGGTCGCCAACCTTAACGTTAGTGACGTTTGCGCCAACCTTGGCAACGACCCCGGAGTTTTCGTGACCTAAAACAATGGGTGGAACGGCGGAAGCAGAACCCGGCAACCCTGCGTAAAGGGCCTTGTCGGTCCCACAAATTCCGGCGAACGCGGTGTGAACTAAAACTTCGTCTGGTTTGATTTCGGGAACCTCGTAGTCTTGGACTGCCAGATCCTTAATTCCTTGTAATACCAATGCCTTCATCGTAAAATCCTTCTCTCTTGTGAATTTAATAACTTTACGGTGATTAGTATATTCAACCATTTAGCCAAAGTCAACCGGTTGACATATGATTTTTTGTGAAATTATTTCTATGCCCCCACCAACCAGAAAAGAGGTTTGAAAGCGGCTCCTTTTAGCACCCGCTAAATCCCGTCATTACGCCAATCTTACGTTGCATAAATCACTTTTTTATGCTAACCTAACAAAGGTGTTCCGGGAAGTTAATTAGAAAGCTCGTTGAACATTTAAAACCATAATCATGAGGGGAGGATTTGGCGTGGATAACACAAAGAATCAACACCGTAAGCTGCGCTTAATTGAACACGCAAACGGTAAATCACTAGAAGAAATTAACGGGACGGTTGATGTCCCACATGGCAAGGGCTTTTTTAGGACCCTGTTCGCCTACTCTGGTCCCGGGGCACTCGTTGCCGTGGGGTACATGGATCCCGGTAACTGGTCAACTTCGATCACCGGGGGCCAATCGTTTCAATACACCTTAATGACGACCATCCTGATCTCAAGTTTGATTGCGATGTTGTTACAGTACATGGCTGCCAAACTTGGGATCGTAAGCCAGATGGACCTCGCGCAGGCCATCCGCGCCCGTACAGGGAAGGCCCTTGGGGTGATTTTGTGGTTAATGACCGAGTTAGCCATCATGGCGACTGACATTGCCGAAGTTATCGGGGCGGCGATCGCCCTGAACTTGCTCTTCCACATTCCGTTAGTCTTAGCGGTCTTCATCACCGTCTTAGACGTCTTGGTGCTCTTGTTATTGACCAAGATCGGTTTCCGGAAGATCGAAGCGATCGTGGCCTGCTTGATCCTCGTGATCTTAGCGGTCTTCGTCTACCAAGTTGCCCTGTCCCACCCCGACTGGGCCGGCGTCTTCAAGGGCTTGCTCCCGACTAAAGAAGCGATCGCCAAGGAACCAGTGGTGGGCGGAATTTCCCCGCTGACCGGTTCGCTGGGGATTATCGGGGCGACCGTGATGCCCCACAACCTGTACCTACACTCCGCCATTTCCCAAACGCGTAAGATTGACCACACTAACGCTGAAGACATCAAGCAAACGGTTCGCTTCACCGCTTGGGACTCTAACATTCAATTAACCCTGGCCTTCTTCGTCAACGCCCTCCTGTTGATCATGGGGGTAGCCGTCTTCAAGAACGGTGCCGTCCAAGATTCTTCCTTCTTCGGCTTGTACGATGCCTTAAACAACACTGACATGTTAAGAAACGGCCTCTTGATCGCCGTGGCCAAGTCCGGGGCCTTATCAACTTTATTTGCCATCGCCCTGTTGGCTTCCGGGCAAAACTCCACCATTACCGGGACCCTGACTGGTCAGGTCATCATGGAAGGGTTTGTCCACATGAAGATGCCACTGTGGGCCCGGCGCCTGATCACCCGGCTTTTATCGGTGATTCCTGTCTTGGTCTGCGTGGCAATGACGGCGCGCGAATCAACCATTGACCAACACGCCTCGTTAAACATGCTGATGGAAAACTCCCAAGTCTTCTTGGCCTTCGCCCTGCCATTCTCGATGCTGCCACTGTTAATCATGACTAACAGCGACATCGAAATGGGCCAGTTCAAGAACTCGCTGTGGGTCCGGGTCCTCGGCTGGATTTCGGTCATCGGTTTAACCTTCTTAAACCTCTACAACCTGCCGCAAACCTATGAAGGCTTCGGCATTTGGTCCAAGGGGCTATCCGACGTCTTAGCTTGGATCTCGATCGTGGTCATCGTGGTTCTGTTAGCTTGGACTTGTTTCGAATTAATCCGGGGTGACCGGCGCCTGGCGGCCGAACACGAAAAGCACACCTGGGAAAAATAAGGGAAGTGCGATCCAACCATTAGACTTAGCCACTAGGCCGGCGACGTTATCTTAACAATCAACAATAAGGGAGTATCAAATAGCCCGTTAGGTAGGTTATTTGATACTCCCTTGATCTTTCTTAATTACTTTTAATCTTTCCTTACCCGCCCTTCACACCTTTTTCATTACCCGGCGGTATATTATAACCATCCTCAATTGATTTTTCTTCTTCGTCAACGAAGCCTGTCTCCTCCCAATCGTTTCGGCTTCGCTGACACCCAAAGCCCACGGGAATTCTTTTCCGCGGGCTTTCCTTTTGCAATCCGCCTTTCGTGTTATAATACGAAAAGATCCATCACGTGTGCTAAATTATTAGCCCTAAATAATGAGAGGTGACGACTTTGAATAACAATCACGACGATGAACAACAGCATTTATCGCGCGTCGAACTCTACGATACCCAAAAGAGTCATCGCACGAATTCAAAACGCCGCAAGCCCCGCCGCCGGGGACCGAAGAAGCCGGGCTTTTTCGCCAGTCTCTTCGGGGGCCCACGGCGGCCTAACCGGCCAAAGCGCCGGCGCCCGGTAGCCCCAATGGCCACCGCCGCCAACCGCAAGGGGCCTAACCGACGGCCTAAAAAGCCCGTTAGCAAGCAAAAGAAACTCTTCCGCTTGGCGTTGGGCATCTTGCTGGCCATCCTGGTGGTCATGATCGCCGTTTTCGTGGTCAAGCAACAAAACCCGGTTAACACCAGCTCCGACGAAATCTCGACTTCTTCCAGCTCCAAGTCCAGCTCACACAAGAAGAAGAGTAGCAGCAAGAAGTCCTCGAGTTCTTCTTCTACCGACGACCAGGAAACCTACACCTACTCATACTCCGAACCGGAATCGAGTTCTAGCTCCGTTTCTAGTTACAGTAGTTACAGCAGTTCAAGTAGTCATACTCCAAGTCCATCTGCGGATGATGACAGCAATGACCAATCAAGTTACCAGTATCGTGCTAATTACAGTAGTAACAGTGTCTCCTCAACTAGTTCATCAAGCGCTAGCAGCGAGGATCCTACCCCTTCTCCCTACTAAAACTAAAATCCCGGCGCGCCTTGACATGGCTTAAGAGCATGCTATAATCGTTTCAAATGCGGGATACGCCTAACTACAAGCGGTAAACCAGGGAAGGGTGCCATGGCTGGAAGCACCTTTACACGGAGTAGTTAAGGTACCACCCCATTTCTTGCCCCCCGAAATAAGGGGGACCGGGTCGTGCCCGTTACCACACCATAGAGAGGATTTTAAATCCTGAAGATGGGTGGAACCACGCTGAAGTTGTTATTTTTAACGTCCCTAACGTTGCCAAAGTGGGTAGCGTTAGGGGCGTTTTTTTATTCCAAAGGAGGAGTTTATATGCCACAAGTTACCATCATGTTACCAAACGGGACCGTTGAAAAGGTCGACCGTGAATCAAAGGAAAGTTTAGACGCCCTGCGCCAAGTCGCTGCCCTCTTGCTTAAGGCCGCCTTGCAAGACCAATTCAAGGGAATCCGCCTCGGGGAAGCCGTTGCCGAAGAAGACCAATTCTTCGTTGACTCTGATAAGGACAACCAACAAGTCTCCGCTGACGAATTGGAAGGCTTGGAAAGTGTCGTTAAGAAGTTGGCCAAGGAAAACCTCAAGATTGAACTGGTCAAGGTCAGTGTTGACGACGCCGTTAAGGCCGTTGAAGGTGACCAATTCTCCAGCGAACTACTTAAGGAAAACGCCGAAGACGGTCAAGTATCCCTCTACAAGATGGGCGACGCAACGATCTTAGCCCAGGCACCCATCATGCTGTACGCTAACCTCGTTAAGAACGTTAAGCTCCTCTCCGTGGCCGGGGCTTACTGGAAGGGGATGTCCTCTAACCCAATGCTCCAACGGATTTACGGAACCGTCTTCTTCAAGAAGGAAGACCTTGAAGCCGACTTGAAGGCCCGCCAAGAAGCCCGCGAACGTGACCACCGGGTGATCGGGAACCAACTCGACTTGTTCTTCGTTGATCCAAAGGTCGGTGCCGGGTTGCCGTACTGGATGCCAAAGGGTTCCACGATTCGCCGGACGATCGAACGTTACGTGATCGACAAGGAAGTTGGCGATGGCTACGAACACGTCTACACCCCTGTCTTGATGAACCTCGACGCCTACAAGACGTCCGGTCACTGGGACCACTACCGCGAAGACATGTTCCCGCCAATGGACATGGGTGACGGCGAACTGCTCGAACTGCGGCCAATGAACTGCCCATCCCACATCCAAATCTACAAGCACCACATCCGTTCTTACCGTGAACTGCCACTGCGGATCGCCGAACTTGGGATGATGCACCGTTACGAAAAGTCCGGGGCCCTCTCCGGTTTGCAACGGGTCCGGGAAATGACCTTAAACGACGGTCACACCTTCGTGGCCCTAGACCAAATTCAAGACGAATTCGCCAAAATCTTGAAGCTGATCATGGACGTCTACAAGGACTTCAACATCAACGACTACTCCTTCCGCCTGTCCTACCGTGACCCGAAGAACACCGAAAAGTACTTCGCTAACGATGAAATGTGGGAACGCAGTCAATCCATGTTAAAGGCCGCCATGGATTCCATGGGGCTGGACTACTACGAAGCCGAAGGGGAAGCGGCCTTCTACGGTCCTAAGCTGGACATCCAAACCAAGACCGCCCTGGGCAACGACGAAACGATGTCCACCATCCAACTGGACTTCATGCTGCCTGAAAAGTTTGACCTCCACTACGTTGGTGAAGACGGTAAGCAACACCGCCCAGTCATGATCCACCGTGGGGTGGTCGGCACCATGGAACGCTTCGTGGCCTACCTGACCGAAATCTACAAGGGAGCCTTCCCAACCTGGTTGGCACCAAACCAAGTCAACATCATCCCGGTTTCCGATGAAAAGCACGGTGATTACGCTGATGACTTGGCCCGTGAATTCCGGGCAGCCCAACTGCGGACCGTCGTTGACCACCGCAGCGAAAAGATGGGTTACAAGATTCGCGAAAGCCAGACCCAAAAGGTTCCGTACACCCTGGTGGTTGGGGAAGGCGAAGTGGCTAACGGCACCGTTTCCGTCCGCAAGTACGGGGAAAAGGATCAAGTAAGCATGTCCAAGCAAGACTTCTTGGACCTGATCTTACACGACGTTGCTACTTACTCACGCGAAGACTAATTATTAAGCGAGGAAACCCTAATAGGACGGACTAGGCGTCAGCCGCCGTTTATTATCCACGCTAAATCCATATTCAAAGAGGCTATGGCAAGTTTGCCATAGCCTCTTTGTCGTCTTTAACACTTTTATCAGGAGAAAAATCAATTGAAGATCATTATCGTAACTCTTTGTCTATTAACCATCGGCACCCTGCTTTGGTCCCTCAAGCAAGGCAACCATACTAAGCGTCCATTTTGGTGGCGCCTAACCCTGATCATTGCCACTTTGACCCTCTTTACCGCCGCCATTACCACCACTAACGTTGACGCCGCGCAAAAGCCGACGGTGATTATTAAAAAACTCGGCCACTCCTCCATGGTTAAGGAAAGCAAGGCCCACGACAGCCTGCTGGTTAAACGCGACTCCTTGAGCGCTAAACTAGCCAGCCTCAAGGAACAATTGAGCGCCGCCGAGTCTAGCAGTGAGGAGGCCAGCTCTAAAGAGGCCGCTGCCGAATCCGCTAGCGCCGAATCGGCTAGTGCGGCCAGCGCCGCTAGTGCTAGCCAAGCAAGCGCTAACGCTACTGACGCCGATACGCAACCAAGTTACGGTGCCGCTACGTCAACGACCACCGCGGGGACCGTCGCCACCGGGAACGGCTCCAATGTCATCGTCGGCGATGCCCGCTCCAAGAAGTACCACTTGCCGACCCAAGCCACTTACCACATCAAGGCCGGCAACGCCGTTTACTTCAGCACCGAGAAAGAAGCGATTAACGCTGGTTACACGAAGTCAGGACGGTAAGCAAGATGAAAAACTTCCACCACAAAGCGACCGTCTCCGTCGTCGGCTTTGCCGCACTGTTCTTAATGACCGTGGGCCTAGTCACCCACTCCGGCACTAAGGAATCGGCGGTCGTGACCAGTCCCGCTTCCAGTAGTTACAGTTACGACCGCACCGACCAACGGCGGGCCGCTTCTTTTAGCAAGGAAAACCAGGCCCTCCAAAAAAAGATCACCCACCTGCAAAAGCAGATTAAAGAAACCAAGGAAGAACTTAGCGACTACGGCGTCCAACCGGCTAGCAAAACGACCCCGGCAACTAGTGATTTAGCCAGCCTGGACTATACAGGCCAAGACGTCATCACCGTTGACAATAACCAACCAAGCTTCTCGGACGCCGACCTGTCCCTTGCAAACGGCGCTTGGCAAAGCTACGGGAACTTGGACCAGTACAACCGTCCCGGGGCGGCCAATGCGATGCTCAACCAATCGCTGATGCCCACCGTCAAACGGGAAGCCCTGACCGTCGACCCGACTGGTTGGCATAACAAACGCGTCAATGGTCAGTGGCTCTACAACCGCTCACACCTGATTGGCTACTAGCTAACCGGGCAAAACAATAACTTCAAAAATCTGATTACCGGGACCCGCCAGTTAAACGACCCCAACATGCTCAAGTACGAAGACGAAGTGGCCGCTTACCTAAAGCAATCCCCGGACCACTACGTTCGCTACCGGGTTACCCCGATCTTCCGGGGCAACGAACTCCTCGCCCGCGGGGTGGAAATGGAGGCCCAAGCGGTCGGCAGCGACGCCGTTAAGTTCCACGTGTACATCTTCAACGTCCAACCCGGCGTCACCTTAAATTACAACGACGGCACCAGCCAGGTGAACTAGGTCGTTTCATATGAAACAAAGAATGGAAGTGCTCACCAACCTTCTCAACGGGCCGTATGGCTAAGCTAGGGCAAATGGTTGGCGCCCCTGCGGCGTTCTTCGCCCGTACTTAGCCACTAGGCCTGTGGTTGGGAAGCACGTTATCTGAGTAACCACCGAAGATTAAAAAGGCGACGATGACCGAATTAGTCATCGTCGCCTTTTTAGCTAATTCCCCGTAAAGTAATGCTTCCAGAGCTGGTTAACGTTGTACTTATGCTGCTTGGTGCTCGAGGACCAAAAGCCCACCTTGACGACCCCGACAATCTTATTCTTCGGCACAAAGCCCCAGTAACGACTGTCGTTAGAGACCGAACGGTGGTCCCCCAAAACAAAGTACATTCCCTTTGGGACCTTGGTGGCGCCCATATTCTTCATCCAGTTATTCTCTTCGGAAATTGACGCTAAGGTCCAATTCCCCGTCCCGGTCGTTCGTTGGTACTTAGAGATGTAGGATTGGATGGTCTTCTTACCGTTGACGTAGATGTAGCCGTTCTTGGCTTCCACCGTGTCACCCGGTAAGGCGATTACCCGCTTAACGTAGTCGGTCGTTTGCGATACCTGGGGGTCAACCCCGTTGGCATCGAAGACGATGACGCTACCGCGGTGAATCTTCGATGTTTTAACGGCCACCACCCGTTCGTTGTTTTGTAGGTTGGGTTGCATCGATGGCCCGTCCACTTTCACGAGCTGGAAGGCAAATTGCTTCACTAGCAACGCGATGATGAGCCCGATCGCCACTGGGATTAGCCAGCTTAAGGTTTGTCGTAGTGCTTTCATTTTGAATTTTAGCCCCGCTTTTTTATTGATCACCCTTATCTTACAACAAAGGTAGCGTTTCTCCTAGTCAGACGTTACCCCTCCAGATGGGCGACCACTTGGCGGGCAACGGCGATGTCGCCAGGGTAGGGGGTATCCACCCCTGCCACCTTTTGGTACTGGTCGGTCCCCTTACCGGCGAGGACAACTAGGTCCCCCGCCCGGGCGGCTTGGATTGCCGTTTCAATCGCTTCCCTGCGATCGGCCACGTATTCGACTTGGCCAACCCGATCGTGATCGATGTGGGCGTCAATTTCCGCGGCGATCGCCTGGGGGTCTTCAAAGGCGGGATCATCGGTCGTCAAAATTACCCGGTTGACCCGCTCTTCAGCTAGGGCCTTCCCGAGGTCCGGTCGCCGTGAAACCCCCTTGTTACCAGGCGCCCCTAAGACCACCGTAATCTGGCTCGGCTCTCCTTGGTGTTGCTGGCCCTTTAAAAAGGCTAAGAGACGCTTAACGGAGGCGTAGTCGTGGGCGTAATCAACGTAGACCGTGCCGTGCTCTTGGGTCCTAATCACTTCCATCCGGCCGGCGATGTGGACCTGCCCAAAGGCCTCCTGGATGGTTTTCTTTTTGCCCCCACCAATGGCGGCACAAATAGCGGCGGCCGTGGCGTTACCCACGTTGTAATCGCCAGCCACGCTGGACTGGTACTCCCCGTCTAACATCAGGGCGCTCCCGCGGTCACTCACCCCGGTTAACTGGAAGTTAGAACCAGCCAAACCGGTTGACTGGATTTGGTAAGCCAGGTCTAAGTCAGGGTGACTGCCGGCTTCCCCAAACAGGTAAATCTTGTCCGGGGCCGTCGAGACCTTGGCGGCCTGGTAAACCTCTTCGAAATGGTCCATCTGGGTGTTTAGCACGCAAACGCTGGAATTTAAGAGCAGCTGCTCCTTGCAAAAGAGGTAGTTGGCAAAGTTGGGGTGCTCGTTTTGACCAACGTGGTCGCTGGAAATATTCAAAAAGACCCCGATCCCGAAGTGTAGGGAGTAGACCCGGTCGAGCAAGTAGGATTGCGAAGAGACTTCCATCACTAGGTGGGTCATCCCATTATCGACGGCTTGGCGTAGATAGCGAAAGAGGTCTAACGATTCAGGGGTGGTCAACTTGGACTTGAAGACGTCACCCTTGCCCAACGAAGTATTTAGAGTTGAGATCAAGGCGGTCCGGTCGTCGGTCCCCAGGTTCAGGGCCGTGGCGGCGAAGTAGGCCGTCGATGTTTTTCCCTTGGTCCCGGTGATCCCAATCGCAAAGAGGTCGTTGGACGGGAAACCGTAAAAGGCGTTGGATAACAGCGCCATCGCCCGTTGGATGTTGGTAACGATCAGGGCCGTCGCCCCGTTTTGGTAGCTTTGTTCGGCCACGTAAGCCGTTGCCCCGCGGTCAATCGCCTCGTTTAAGTAATCCTCTTTAAAGGCCGCGCCCTTACAAAAGAAGAGGGTTTCGGACTGAACGAGCTTGGAATTGTACTCAACGTGGTAGAAGAAGTGCTGGCGGTAGTTTTCCGTCCGCACTAAGAGGCCATGTTCGGTCAGCAAAGAAATGGCCGAGTTAGTATCAATATGAACTTGGTCGATTATTTGCAGGGTCATCGCATTATTTCTCCATCAATTGCTTAGTAATCTGGTAGTCGCCTTGGTAAGGAACGTCCTTGCCCTTTTCGTGCATAAAGGTTTCCCGTCCCTTGGCGGCCATAAAGAGGGCGTCGCCAGGCTTAGCCATTGCGTAGGCCTGCTCAATTGCCGCCTTACGGTCAACATTGACGATGACCTCGAGGTCGGGGTTATCAATGTTTTCCTTAATGTCAGCGGCGATCTGGTGAGGGTCTTCAAAGAAGTTATCCTCAGAGGTTAAAATCGCCACATCGGCGTACTGGGACAGGGCGCGCCCAATGTCTTTACGGCGTGATTCAGCCTTGCCCCCAGCCGCCCCGATCACCACGATCAAGCGGCCATCTTTAAATTCGTGCTTCATGAAGTTGAAGCTGGCCGTCAGGCTCAAGTAGTTGTGGGCGTAATCGACGCAGGCCACCACGCCCTGCTTGTCTTTGATAAATTCCATCCGTCCCGGCACGGTCGTTTCGGCCAGGCCCGCCCGAAAGTCCTCGCTGACCGGGGCCACTTGGGCCGCCACGGTCAATGCGGCCAGGGCGTTTGCGACGTTAAAGTCCCCCGGCATCATAACCCGAAAATCGCCGTCAAGCTTAGGCAGGGCCGGGTTAGCGGTGGTAACGGTGAAGTGACCGTGTTCCCCCAGTCGGTATTGGTAATCGGCCGCCGATTGATCGCTCCCAAATGAAATTACCTGCTTGCCCAGGTCGTGTGCCTTTTCGGCCAGGTAATCGTACTGACTGCACTCCCGGTTAACGACGAGGATCCTGCAGTTGTCGATGATTTCACTCTTGCAGGCCAGGTAGTCTTCAAAGCTCGGGTGTTCCACCGGACTAATGTGGTCGGGCGAGATGTTTAAAAAGACGCCGATATCAAGGGGCAGGCCAAAGACCCGCGACTTCTTGTAGGCCTGGGAAGAAACCTCCATCACCAGGTACTTCATCTGGTTGTCGACGGCCTCTTTCATCATCCTAAAGAGGTCTAAGGACTCCGGCGTCGTTAAGTGGGCCGGAATGAAGGTTTCGCCGTCCAAACACTCGTCAATCGAAGAAAGCTGGGCGACCACTTTCCCCAGGGCCTTGGCCATGACGTGGCGGGTGAAGTAAACCGAGGTCGTCTTCCCCTTGGTCCCGGTGTAGCCAATTACGGTCAAATCCCGGTCCGGGTAGCCAAAGAAGGCCCGGGACACGGTCGCCATCGCCTTTTGAATGTCGGTAACGATCACTTGGGGTAAGTCAGGGTGCTCACTAGTTTTTAACTGGGCGGAGTACTCCGCCGGGGCCATCGCCACGCTCGCCCCCTGGTTAGCGGCCATCGTCAGGTATTTAGGATCAAACTTGAGGCCCTTACAAAAGAAGAGGGTCCCCTCTTTGACCGTCCGCGAGTCGTAAGACAGGTCTAATACGGTGCGGTTGGCCAACTCCTCCGGCGCCCGGTCGTGCCACTTGCCGGCCACAATCAGTTCCTTGAACAGCCCTGCGTCCTTTAAGACCGTGATAATTTCGCTTAGCGTCATTGTCATTATTGCATTACCTCAGCATCCGCTTGCTTCGTGTATTCCGGCACGTAGTTATCGATAAAGTAGAGCTTGTACCATACCAAGAAGGTGTAAATTGTCCACAACTTACGGCGGCCGTCGATCTTTTGGTGGTAGTTGTCATCGGCTAACTGCAAGATCTTGTCCTGGTCGAAGAATTCCTTAACGAAGTCCTCTTCAAACAGGGCTCGTACTTCTTGGTAGTACTTGTCTTCGTGGAGCCATTCGCGAATTGGAACCGGGAAGCCCATCTTCGGCCGGGTCGCCCATTCCTCTGGCAGGTGCCGGTTAGCGGCCATCCGGAAGGCCCACTTGGTCCCCTTGTAGTTAAAGAGGTACTTAGTTGGCGTGTGGGAAGCCACGTTCATGACTTCCTTATCCAAGAGCGGCACCCGTAATTCTAGGGAGTTCGCCATACTCATCTTGTCGGCCTTGAGCAAGATGTCACCTGGCATCCACTGGTGCAGGTCCACGTATTGGCGCTTGGCCACTTCATCGATGTCCTTTGGTTCGATCTTGTCAAAGTACGGGGCCAGGATTTCTTGGATCGTTGGTCCGCAATCAAAGTCCTTGTTCAAGACGTCGCTCGCCTCTTCTGGCGAGAAGATGTAGGCTTGCCCGACGAAGTCTTCGCGGGCCGGGGCCATGGCGTGGTACATGTGCAAACGACCGTGGAAGTTCTTGTGGTTCTTCAGCCATTCCCCAATCTTGTAGCGGGTTGGTTGTGGCAACTTACGCATCTGGTCGGTTACCCAGCGGATCGGCTTAGAGGAAGTGTTGAAGCCGTAGTCGGTGTAGCCGGCAAAGAGTTCGTCGGCCCCTTCACCGGATAACATCGCCTTGTAGCCGTTGTCCTTAGCCAACTTGGTCAAGAAGTACAACGGCACCACGGACGGGTTAGAATCCGGTTCGTCCAGGTAGTACTGGATGGTCGGAAAGGCGTTGAAGGCTTCCTCGTTGGTCAGCTTCTTGTCGGTGTTTTTCAGCTTCAGCTTTTCGGCCAGTTCGCGGGCCTGCTTGGTTTCGTCGTAGCGGGAGTCAAACCCGATCGAGAAGGTGTTGTCAGGGCGCATCATCGCCGTTACGTAAGAGGAGTCCACCCCGGCTGACAAGAAGGAACCAACCTTGATCCCGGCATCGGCAAAGGAGTGGGCCTTAACCGATTCATCAACGGCCGCTTCGATCTTATCGACGGCCTGGTTGAAGCTTTCCTTGTCCGGGGAGAAGTCGGCATCCCAGTACTGTTCCATTGAGAATTCGCCGTTCTTGTAACGGAAGAAGTGACCCTCTGGCAGGCGGTAAACGCCCTTAAAGAAGGTTTCATCAGTAGCGGGGTACTGGAAGGTCATGTACGGCTTTAAGGCTTCCTTGTTCAATTGCTTATCAAAGTTCGGGTGGTCCAAGAAGGACTTGATTTCGGAACCGACAAAGAAGGTCCCGTTCATCTTGGCGTAATACAGCGGCTTGATCCCGAAGTGATCGCGAGCCCCAAACATTTCGCCGGTCTCCCGGTTCCAAATAACGAAGCCGAACATCCCGCGTAGCTTCTTGACGACGCCTTCGCCCCACTCTTCGTACCCGTGTAAGATGACTTCGGTGTCGGCATGGGTGCTAAAGGTGTGACCGGCTTCAATTAATTCTTCTCGCAGGGGCTTAAAGTTGTAGATTTCCCCGTTGAAGATGACCGCCTTTGAGTCGTCCTCGTTAAAGATGGGTTGGTTCCCCGACTTAACATCGATAAAGGACAACCGGCGAAAACCTAATGCCGCCTGATCGTCAACAAACATTCCGGAATCATCCGGTCCCCGGTGGATAATCCGGTTCATCATCTTTTGAATTTGAACTTCCTTTTGTTGTGGCTTTTCATTATCCACGAACGCAACAATTCCACACATTGTTTTCAACTCCAATTCTCGTTTTGTCTGGGCCATTTCCCGGGAAATATCTCTCCCCAATGGACCCGCAAAGCGCCGTAAAATCTATATAATGATAGTCTTTTTCCCCGTTCATGTAAACCGATCGAACCCTTAAGGATTTCTAATGTTCCACCTGTCTTTTTATGAATGTCTGGTGAATATTACGGTATTTGTTTTATTTTATGTTAGAATAGATTGATCAATTGTGAAATTTTATCCATTTAGAAAGAAGGGCTTCTTTTGAAATCTTCAGCCGACGCTGCCGCCGGGACCGAAAATCACGAAATGCCCGCCACTTATCGATGATTGCCTTGGGTGGTTCCATCGGGACCGGGTTCTTAATCGCTTCCGGTTCGGCAATTGCTACCGCCGGTCCCGGGGGCGCCTTAGTCGTTTACACCCTAATGGGGATCATGGTGTACTTTTTAATGACCTCCTTGGGGGAAATGGCGACCTTCTCGCCGACTACCGGCTCCTTTGTCACCTACTCTGCCGATTACGTCGACCCGGCCTTTGGCTTTGCGATGGGGTGGAACTACTGGTTTAACTGGACCATCACGATCACCGTTGACGCCGTTTCCTGCGGGGTGGTCATGAACTTCTGGTTCCCCCACCTACCGTCATGGATTTTTTCGTCCGTCGTCTTTGTCCTGATCGCCCTGATCAACTGGCTGTCGGTCAAGTCCTACGGGGAAACCGAGTACTGGCTCTCCTTTATCAAGGTGATCACGATCGGCTCCTTCTTGGTGGTCGGCTTTTTGGTTATCTTCGGGATCATGGGGGGCCACTCCGCCATCGGCTTAAAGAACTTCACTTACAAACAAGCACCGTTTGTTGGTGGCTTCCCGTCAATGTTTGCCGTCTTCTTGGTGGCCGGGATGTCCTTTCAGGGAACCGAGCTGGTCGGAATCACGGCCGGGGAATCGGCTGACCCTAGACACGCCGTCCCCAAGGCGATTCACTCGACCTTCTGGCGGATCCTCTTGTTCTACTTACTGTCGATCTTTGTGATGGCTTGCATCCTACCGTACACCGACAAGAACCTCCTGTCGTCTAGCGTCAAGGACGTTTCCATGAGCCCGCTAACGATCGTCTTTGAGCGGGCCGGACTAGCCGCCGCGGCCTCAGTCATGAACGCCGTGATCTTTACCGCCCTGTTGTCGGCTGCCAACTCCGGTTTGTACGCTTCAACCCGAATGCTTTACACCCAAGCCAAGGAAGGCTTTGCCTGGAAGATCTTTGGCTACGTCAACAAGCGCGGGATTCCGATCTATGCCATGGTCGGGACGATGGTGATCTCCCTAGCCGTGTTCGCCACCCAGTTCTTGGGCAAGGAAGCCTACAACTACCTAATTAACGCCTCCGGGCTCTCCGGCTTTATCGCCTGGCTCGGGATCGCCGTGGCCCACTACCGCTTCCGGCGTGCCTACGTCAAGCAGGGACGCAAGCTCAGCGACCTCAAGTACAAGGCCGCCCTCTTCCCGTTTGGCCCCATCTTTGCCTTTATCCTCTGCCTAATCGCCGTTGGGGGGCAAAACCTGGGGGCCTTCGCTAAGCTTGACTGGGAAAACATCCTGATTACCTACATGTCAGTGCCGTTGTTTGTGATCTTATACATCTACTACAAGGTCAAGTACAAGACCAAGTTGATTCCGCTAACAGAGGTCGACTTGGAGGCCCACCGCGACTAGAACGGAGTGGTAGCCCACTATTCTATCCCTCCAACAAATAAAATCCGGTTACTTCGTCAAATAACGAAGTAACCGGATTTTTACTTTACAGCGGCGTTGGTTACCACTTCTTTACTTATCTTGCTTCTTCAGCAATTCGACAATTTGGCCAAGGTATTCTTCTTCCTTGGACGGGCCCTCTTCGACCGCTTCTTCTTCCTTCTTTGGCATTACCTTGTTGATCCCCTTGACCATCAAGAAGACCACGAAGGCGATGATCAAGAAGTTGATCACTTCGTTTAAGAAGGAACCGTAACGGAAGTGGGCAGAACCGATGGAGAAGACCAGGTTGGACAAGTCGATCTTCCCCAGGAAAATCCCGATCAACGGGTTAATCAAATCGGAAACCAACGACTTCACGATTGCCGTGAAGGCAGCCCCGATGATAACCCCAACGGCCAGGTCCATCACGTTCCCGCGGGCGATGAACTCTTTAAACTCTTTTAACATACGCATCCTCGCTTTCTCAATTAGCTAAGGTGGTGCGCACCACCTTAAGAATCTTTTAATCTATCATACACTGATTAGGGGTGATTTGGCAAAGTCAAAATCCCGCAATTCCTTGTCAGTTTATAAATTATGTGTAAAAGCGGGTTCAGCTACATTAAACATATCTTTTTAACTATTCATCAGGGCGCCAGACCGGTCATTTAAAATTTAAAACCAGACCATTTGAGCGAACACGTACTTATTAAACAATTTGTTACTCAGGAATTGCTTATGGCCGTGTCATATTAAAATCATCTTCACCATGATCTTCCACATACTGGTAGAGCAATAATTCCATAATTGCAATCATTGAGATATGTGAGGTAATATCGGTCTCGTTAACCTGAATATCATCCGTAAACATGTAGAAGTTTAGGTCACTCATGTTTTGGATCACGTTATTATCCGCCTCGGTGACTGACACAATCATCGGATTAAGACCTGCTTGAATAAAGTCATTAATCATGGAAACAAACTCATCGTTATTTCCATGGTAGCTCAAGATAAAGACTAGGCTATCATCATTGACCTGCTGTATCGCTAAGCGACGGTAATCCTTATCTCGTGGGAAATGGACCGAAAGGCCCGCCATTGAGTACAAGTAATACAAATACTCGGTCATGTGCTTAGAAACACCATTTGCGAAGAAAAAAACCTCTGGGTGCTCGGCTAATTTCGCCGTTACACGGGCTAGCTTTGCGGGCTGAATGACTCGAACAGCTTCAATAATATTTTTAAGGTATTCTTCCCGGTAGTCACTTTGTTTAACGGTAAAGGGCAACTTCTCTTTTGCATTCTGTTGTTGGTTAATCAAGGTAAACTTAATTACCGTTGTAAACTCAGAGTAACCAGAAAAACCAATTTTTTGAACGAAGCGTAGAAACGTAGCGGTTGAAACGTATGCTAACGAAGATACTTCCCGAATACTTTTCCCTTGGATCTTCTGCATATTTTTAAGAACGAATGGTAGATTGCAACAATTAATCGAATTTTTCGGACAAGTCACCAAAGAAGACTTGG
>OBUX01000280.1_pt1 | contig 23193 bp, 17 predicted proteins | sample 1501181 | NCBI WGS metagenome assembly OBUX01 (sample SAMEA2579935, study PRJEB22360) | human gut metagenome | biome: human gut; feature: human-associated habitat; material: faeces | place: Denmark | collected 2008/2010 | reverse complement strand
CAGTCTGCAAAAGCCCCCCCCGCCGGGACGCCCGCCGAAACTGCGGATCATCCAGACTAATAAGCCCGCCAGCGCGCCGAAAATAAGACGACCACGATTGGTCGTAGAAGCGGTAACCGGGTCAGTCAAAATAAAGAATGCGCCGAGCATGGTCGCACCAGACAGCAGATGAATTTGCGGTGCTGCCAGAGTATCTGGTGAGAACAACCAGCCCAACGTTGCGCATAACGCCAGCGTTACTAAGAAGCTGAGGGGAATATGCCAGCGAATCGCTTTCTGCCATAGCAACCACACGCCGCCAGCCAGCCAGGCGAGATTTACCCATTGCCAACCAGCGCCCGCCAGAATACCGCTGTAGATCGGATATTGCATAATCTCTTCAACCGAATGACCGGCACGGACAGAGGTTTTAAATGTATCCAGCGGTGTCGCCTGACTAATGCCATCAATACCTAAGCGTAGCGTGTTCATATCACCACCACTGGTGGTATGACCACTGAAAATAACCTGTATGGCGTCGATAAAACCAGGGATGTTGACCGCAATTTCATGTGGCGGTAACCAACTGGTCATCTGCACCGGGAAGGAGATCAGTAAGACCACATAACCAATCATTGCCGGATTAAACGGGTTTTGCCCCAGACCGCCATACAACTGTTTAGCGATGATCACCGCAAACACCGTACCCAGCACGACCATCCACCATGGCGCGAGAGGGGGAATACTTACCGCCAGCAATAAGCCTGTCAGCAATGCTGAGTTATCTTTCAACGTTGCAGCTACCGACTGCTTGCGTAGTTTGAGGACGAGAGCTTCGGCCAGAAGAGCACTGACCGACGCCAACAGGATCTGAACGAGAGTACCCCAACCAAAAAACCACAGTTGCGCTGCGATTCCTGGCACGGCTGCGAGCAATACCAACAGCATAATGCGCGATGTCTGGCGCTGGTTATGGGTATAAGGGGAGCTAGCTATTCTGAATACCATTTAGTCCTCGTTTACAACCTTTTGCTGGGCGGCTTTTTTGGCCTGAACGCGGGCAATAGCCGCAGCAACTGCCGCTTTGCGCGGATCAATCTGTTCTTCTGGCTCTGCATTAGCCTGTTGCTGTTCCAGCTTGCGTGCTTTGGCACGGGCAATAGCCGCTTCGACGGCGGCTTTGCGCGGATCAATCTGTTCTTCTGGCTCCGCATTAGCCTGTTGCTGTTCCAGCTTGCGTGCTTTGGCACGGGCAATAGCCGCTTCGACGGCGGCTTTGCGCGGATCAATCTGTTCTTCTGGCTCCGCATTAGCCTGTTGCTGTTCCAGCTTGCGTGCTTTGGCACGGGCAATAGCCGCTTCGACGGCGGCTTTGCGCGGATCAATCTGTTCTTCTGGCTCCGCATTAGCCTGTTGCTGTTCCAGCTTACGTGCTTTGGCGCGGGCAATAGCCGCTTCAACTGCAGTTTTACGTGGATCAGCAACGGTTGCAGCGTCGTTAGTTTGCTGCAGTTCTGCCTGTTTCGCTCTGGCTTGCGCTTTACGGGCTTCCCGTGCTGCAATAATTGCACTGTTATCCGGGCGTTCGCCCGCTTTAATCACAATAGGCTGTGTAGCCTGGGCCTGTTTCTCTTTCACCCGCGCCAGAGCGGCAGCAATCGCATCTTTATCTTTGGCTGCAGGTTGAACGGCTGCGCTCTTATGTCGTTCAAGGCGAGCCGCTTTTTCGCGCTCCAGACGAGCCTGGCGCGCTTCGAAACGCGCTTTGGCTTCTGCGGCGCGCTTTTCTTCCTGACGAATAGCCGCAATTTCAGCTTTTTCCTGACGGAAATATTGCACCAGGGGGATATTGCTCGGGCAAACCCACGCGCAAGCTCCACATTCAATGCAGTCGGCAATGTTATGCGTGGTGGCTTTATCGTGTTGCTGACCTTTGCTGAACCAGTACAGCTGTTGCGGCAAAAGATCCGCAGGGCAGGCGTCAGCACAGGCGCTACAACGGATGCAACTTTGTTCTTCCTGTGGTTCGCCAAGTTCATTGGCAGAGGGAGCCAAAAGACAGTTGGTAATCTTTACGACCGGGACATCCAGCCACGGCAAGGTAAAGCCCATTAGCGGGCCGCCCATAATCACCATTTGATCGGCAGAGGGGCAGAATCCGGCATCATTCAATAAATGACGCACTGGCGTACCCAGCCGTGCCCAGACGTTGCCCGGGCGAGCGATTGCTTCGCCAGTCAGGGTCACGACACGCTCGGTAATCGGCTCGCCATCAATAACGGCACGTTTCACTGCATAAGCGGTGCCGACGTTTTGCATTAATACGCCGATATCGGATGAACGCCCGCCATGTGGAACCTGCTTCCCGGTCAGAATGTAGGTTAATTGTTTAGCACCGCCAGAAGGATATTTGGTGGGAATCACCCGCAGAGAAATATCGTGAGAGTCTGCCAGCACCGCACGCAGCATGGAAATCGCCTGCGGTTTGTTATCTTCAATACCGATAAGAATTTCGCGTGGCTGCAGAATATGCGCAAGGATGCGGATACCCTCTACGACCTGAGCCGCACAATCCTGCATCAAACGGTCATCGGCGGTAATATACGGCTCGCACTCAGCAGCGTTGATAATCAACGTTTCAATCTTATCTCCGCCGCCCTGCAATTTAACGCCTGTCGGAAATCCCGCACCACCCAGCCCGGCAACACCAAACTGATGAATGCGCTCGATTAACTCTTCGCGACTGCGAGAGCGATAATCGGCCCAGCCGTCGCGCGGGATCCAGCAGTCTTCGCCATCGGCATCAATAATCACACTTAATTCAGCTAAAGCTGAAGGATGAGCCGTAGAGTGGGGCGCAATAGCCGTAACGGTACCCGAGGTGGGCGCGTGAACCGGCAGCATTTTGCCGCGACCACGGGTAAGCGGCTGGCCGCGCAATACTTTATCGCCGACGCTAACGCACAACTCACCTTCAGCGCCAATATGTTGTTTCAGTGGAATGACAAAACGCTGCGCCAGTGGTACCTGGCGCAGGGGCGTACCGTTGGACTGGGTTTTCATCTCCGGTGGATGGATGCCGCCGTTGAAATCCCAGATTTTATTTTTTCTGAATGCAGAGAATAACTTAAGCATGGTCTTCCACGGGAATGATACGCACGGGAATGGTGTTCAGATCCCATTTCCAGGAGTCAGGAGTTTCTGCGACCGGTTGCAACGAGATGCAGTGTGTCGGGCACGGATCAACACATAAATTGCAGCCCGTACAGAGATCACTCATTACCGTATGCATGGCGCGGGTAGCGCCAACGATGGCGTCTACCGGACACGCCTGAATACATTTAGTGCAGCCAATACAGTTATTTTCATCAATAACCGCCACCATCCGCGCTGGCGTTAGCTCTTGCGCTTCGCCATCCAGCGGCTGCGGCTCGACATTAAGCAACTCGGCAATTTTTAGCATCACAGCTTCGCCACCTGGGGCGCAACGGTTGATTTTTTCACCGTTACAGCTGATGGCTTCCGCGTAGGGGCGACAGCCGGGATAACCGCACTGACCACACTGGCTCTGCGGTAAGATTTCGTCAATTTTCTCAACGACCGGATCGTCTTCCACCGCAAAACGGCGGGAGGCATAACCCAGAATGGCGCCAAACGCCAGGGCCAGCAGGCTCACGGCGGCAACGGCAATCCAGATAGCATTCATTACAACTTCACCAAACCACTAAAGCCCATAAAGGCCAGAGACATAAGACCTGCGGTAATTAACGCAATGGCATTACCGCGAAAAGGTGCCGGGACATCAGCCACAGCAAGGCGTTCGCGGATGGCGGCGAAGAGCACCATCACCAGCGAGAAACTGACAGCGGCGGAAAAACCGTACAGCGCTGACTGCAAGAAATTGTGCCCGAGATTGATATTCAGCAACGCCACGCCGAGCACGGCACAGTTGGTGGTGATAAGCGGCAAAAAAATCCCCAGCAGACGGTAAAGTACCGGGCTGGTTTTGCGCACCACCATTTCGGTGAACTGCACAACCACAGCAATCACCAGAATAAACGCCAGGGTGCGCAGGTAAATCAGATTAAGTGGGATCAAAATCCACGTATCGATAAGCCAGGCGCAAATAGACGCCAGCGTCATCACAAACGTTGTTGCCAGCCCCATGCCCATCGCGGTTTCCAGCTTTTTGGAAACCCCCATAAACGGACAGAGACCGAGAAACTTGACCAGTACAAAGTTATTGACCAGTACAGTTCCGACAAACAGTAACAGGTAGTCAGTCATTTTTCGGCCTGAAATAAAAAAGCCGCCTATTATCCGTTAATCCAGAGCAGGCGACAACAGGTTAACTGTAAGGTTATTACGGATTCACAAACGTCGCTTTCACCCGCGACGAGCGTTTGAAATAGGGGACGATCAATGCGGTTGCCAACAAAGTAAACAGCAACTGGCGAACGGCTATGCCATCTTCTACGGGTGAAAAAGCGAACGCTTTTACTGCCAGCAATACGGAAATAAGCAGCCAGATAATATAGTGTTTAGGAACACAACGCCGACGTTTAAAGAAAGCGATGGTCAACCACAGTGTGTAATACCACATGGCGATAGCGGTAATAAAAGAAACGCCCCATAAGATTTGTGTCGTCAGTGCTTGTCCGCCGAGCGTTTGAAATGTTTGCGGAGAAGATAACGCAGCGGTATACAGCAACAATGCCAGCGTCGTACTCAACAGAGCGACTAAAAGCCAGGCCAACGGGCCAAGCAACCAGCCTCCAATACGTTGTGGCGTTGTGGTGGTCATAGGTTCTCCAGAATAGCGACGCAAACAGACAAATCTAATTTTAGGGGCGTTATTATAAGGCTTTTATAACCGATCGCTACTTTCTTTACTGGACATAGTGCCAGACGGACTTCGGTACCTGGCCGAGGTCAAACAAACGCCCGCCAGAAACCAGCTCTGCGCGGCGGTGATCGGCAGCACGATACATATTGATCAGTTCCTGATCATCCGTCAGAGTGTAATTAAGATGGTCGTAGAGTTTTTCCAGACTTTCGAGTGAACTGATTTTGCGAAATTTTAATAAGTAGTCCTGAACAGTCATAAAAGGTCCATAAAATAATTAATACCAAAGGAGTAGGTATTATTAGTGATGATAAAATTTCACCAAAAGTGAACGCGTGTGTTATTACAATAATAAGAATGCGCTGATGGCAAATAATTCAGAGATGAAAAACTGCTCTGAAAAGAGTAACGCGCTTTACTATCCCTGACAATCACCAACAACATCGAACAAGATAATAAATTCCTGGTTTAATATCCGACAAGTGAAAACATGCACCCGGACGGGCAGCATGTCGCTCTACAAGCGCAGAGCTTACTTGTGTTGAACCGTAGTACTCTGTTCAGGTGGCTGATAGTTGTCAATGTGACTCGCCACGCCAAGAAGAATGACTGAAACGACAAGAACGATCCAACCTGTTAATTCAATAAGACGATTCATTACAGCCCACATCTCTGTTGATTGATCCATTAACTTCAGGGGGTAAATGTTACTTAGCAATAATAGCTCCAGCAAGATTTTTACTGAGGTTTTTGCGATATTTAGCTTTTGTCGTTGGAAAAATCGCTATTTTTTTGACTTAAGTTAAACAACATCCCTTATTGCTGGCAGGTTATTAAACTGTTGAGCGAGGGTAAAGGATAGTGTCAAATAGCCATTATACTTCAATGAGAGGCAATGACATGAGCGACAACATCCGTGTTGGGTTGATTGGGTATGGTTATGCGAGCAAAACCTTCCATGCGCCACTGATTGCGGGCACGCCCGGGCTGGAACTGGCGGTAATCTCCAGCAGTGATGAAACAAAAGTAAAAGCCGACTGGCCAACGGTTACGGTTGTCTCTGAGCCGAAGCATCTGTTTAACGATCCCAACATAGACCTGATTGTCATTCCTACACCCAACGATACCCATTTCCCGTTAGCCAAAGCGGCGCTTGAGGCGGGTAAACATGTGGTCGTTGATAAACCCTTTACCGTGACACTGTCACAAGCGCGCGAGCTGGAAGCGCTGGCAAAAAGCCTGGGGCGTGTGCTGTCTGTATTCCATAACCGTCGCTGGGATAGCGATTTCCTGACGCTAAAAGGTTTGCTCGCGGAAGGCGTACTTGGTGAAGTTGCTTACTTTGAGTCTCATTTTGACCGCTTCCGTCCGCAGGTGCGCGATCGTTGGCGTGAACAGGGCGGTCCTGGCAGCGGTATCTGGTACGATTTAGCACCGCATCTTCTTGATCAGGCCATTACGCTATTTGGTTTACCGGTCAGCATGACGGTTGATTTGGCACAGTTACGGCCCGGAGCGCAGTCGACCGATTATTTCCACGCCATCTTGTCCTATCCGCAGCGGCGAGTCATTTTACACGGTACAATGCTGGCAGCTGCTGAGTCAGCACGTTATATCGTGCATGGATCCCGAGGCAGTTATGTGAAATATGGCCTCGATCCACAGGAAGAACGTCTGAAAAATGGCGAGCGTCTGTCGCAGGAAGACTGGGGCTACGATATGCGTGATGGCGTACTTACCCGCGTGGAAGGTGAGGAACGTGTCGAAGAAACGCTGTTGACGGTGCCGGGGAATTATCCGGCTTACTATGCGGCTATTCGTGATGCGTTAAATGGCGATGGTGAAAATCCGGTTCCGGCAAGTCAGGCAATCCAGGTAATGGAGTTGATTGAGCTGGGCATCGAAATCCGCCAAACATCGCGCGACTTTGTGCCTTGCGTGAAAAGGGGATGGTGCAATTAGCACCATCCATTTTTGTTACTTCGCGGCGACTTTTTCTCGCAGTGCGCGTTTTTCCTCTGCGCTGAGGAAAGCCATTTCCAGACCATTAATCTGTGCCTGGCGGATTTGCTCGCGGGATAACCCAGCAGCTGGCGCGGCAACGGTATATTCGTGAATGATATCCACTCCCTGCACGCCTGGATCGTCAGTGTTAATGCTGGCACGAATGCCATGCTCAAGGAACGTTTTCAGCGGATGTGCAGCCAGATCCGCCACGGTGCTGGTCTGAATATTGGAGGTCAGACAGGATTCAATACCAATTTGTTGCTCGGCGAGAAAATCCATCAGCGCCCGATCTTCAATGGCTTTTACGCCATGTCCAATACGCTCCGCCCCCAGTTCACGAATCGCCTGCCAGATGCTTTCCGGTCCGGCAGCTTCGCCTGCATGGACGGTAATATGCCAGCCCGCATCACGCGCGCGGTTGAAATGAGAAAGGAACAGACTTCCCGGGAAACCAAGTTCATCACCGGCTAAATCAAGTGCGGTAATCTGGTCACGGTGGGCTAAAAAGGCCTCCAGCTCTTGCTGACAGGCGGCTTCGCCGAAGGTCCGGCTCATAATACCGATAAGCTTCGCCTGCACACCAAAGGTGCGGCAACCTTCACGTACGCCATCGATCACCGCTTCGACAACACCCGCTACAGGCAGCTGATGTGCCATTGCCATGTAGCCTGGTGAAAAACGCAGCTCGACATAGTGCAGGCCGTTACGGGCTGCATCTTCAATGTTTTCAAATGCCACGCGGCGGCAGGCATCAAGAGAGGCGAGAACTTTAACGCCCCAGTCAAGTTTAGTCAGAAAGCTCACCAGATCGGGTTCGTTGGCAATGACCTGAACGTGGGGAATCAGTGTTTCCAGGGATTGTGCAGGAAGCAAGATATTATACTGGCGGCCAAGTTCAAGAATGGTCTGGGGACGAATGTTGCCATCAAGGTGGCGATGGATATCAGTTAATGGCAGGGTGGTATCAATCATGGTCGCACTCTTTTTCTGGATATAAAAGTGCGCACCATTATAAAAACAAAGCAGGGTAAAAATCCACGATTGCGCAACGATTTTTTACGTTGCGCAATTGGGGTTAACCAACAGCGCGGATGGCGTTAATTAATCCAGCCACACCTTTTTCCAGTTTCGAACGTGGGCAGCCGGCATTGAGTCGGATAAAACCACGACCTTCTTCACCGTAGGTATATCCCGGCATGATCGCGATCTTTTCTTGCTCGATAAGCGCTTTTTGCAACGCGTTGTCGTCAATATTCAACGGACGTAGATCAAGCCAGGCCAGATAAGTGGATTGCGGGATCTGCCAGTTGAGTTCAGGAAACGCAGCGTTCATTTTATCTGCGATATACGTCAGGTTATCTTTCAGATAGACGCGTAAGGCATCCAGCCATGGCGCGCCTTGCTGATAGGCGGCGATATGAGCAGTTAACGCCAGTACCGAAGGGGAAGAAAGCCCATCACGTCCTTTCAGTGCCGATAAATAGGCATCGCGGCTACTGCTATTTTCTATAATCCCGTAAGCACCGGTCAGGGCGGGAATATTGAAACTTTTTGATCCCGACGTTAGCAACGCCCAGTCTCCGCGCGCCACATTACTCCAGGGAATATGCGGCTGCTCGCCCCAAACCATATCCATATGGATTTCATCGGAAATAACCCGCACACCATGACGCTCGCACAGGTCAGCCATGATCTCCAGCTCATCGCACGTCCACACTTTCCCGGTAGGATTCTGTGGGCTACACAGGAGCATAATTTTACATTCTGGTTTCGCCAGCACGGCTTCCAGCTTGCCCATATCGCAAAACCAGCCGTCAGCCTGCTTCTCTAAAGCAACGGGCATTACTGTGCGCTGGTTACCTTCAATGGCCTTGTAAAATGCGTCATAGGCGGGTGTGTGGATCACCACGCCTTCACCTGTTTCAGACCACTGACGAATCAGTTCTGAAACCATATAGATAACAGAAGGGCCATACACCACCGACTGAGGATCGATGGCGGTGTAATGCTGGGTGGAAAACCAGTGGGCAATAGCCGCGAGAAACTCATCGTTTTTCCAGCGGCTGTAGCCAAACACGCCGTGTATCAGGCGCTGATTCAGCGCCTCGATAATGCAGGGGGCAGTGGCAAAATCCATGTCTGAAATCGTGAACGGTAACAGGTCAGCAGTGCCGAAACGGTCAGCGACATAATCCCACTGCGTACACCATGTGCCATGACGATCCACGACCTTTGAAAAATCGAACATATCTTATCCTTATGCCTGGACAGTACGCATCAGACCGACCATTTCATCTTTTACTGACTGAACTTGTGGCCCGATAACAACCTGCAGGTTATGTTGATTAAGTTGTACTACGCCAATTGCCCGATTGTCCTTCAGTGCCTGCACATTAACAAGCGACATATCTTTTACAGACAAACGCAGACGCGTAATGCAGTTATCGAGACTGACAATATTGTCGGCACCGCCTAAGGCTTCGAGGATTGCCGGAACGTTGTAACCTGATTTACCCGGCGCACCGGCAACGGCTTTTTCGATTGAACTGGCAACTTCACTATCGCGCCCCGGGGTTTTGAGATTGAAGCGGGTGATAGCGAAACGGAAGATGATGTAGTAAACGACAAACCAGATTGCCGCCACTACTGGCACCATGTACCACTTGGTTGACAGACCATGCAAAATACCGAACACCACAAAGTCGATGATATTGCCGTCGGTATTACCGATGGTGACGCCGAGCACAGACATGACAGTGAAGCCGAGGCCGGTTAACAGCGCGTGGATGACATACAGAACTGGCGCTACGAACAGGAACAGGAATTCCAGCGGTTCGGTCGTGCCGCCAACGACACAGGCGATCAGGCCAGAAATCAGCAGACCTTTAATTTTATGGCGATTTTCCGGGCGCGCACAGTGATACATAGCTAACGCTGCACCTGGCAGACCGCCGAGAAACGCAGGCATTTTACCTTGCGAAAGGAAACGCGTGGCGCTTTCAGAAAAACCGTGAGTGGTCGGGCAACTCAATTGCGCCTGGAAGATGGTCAGTGCACCGCTGACGGTTTGACCGCAGACTTCCTGCGTGCCGCCTGCGTCGGTAAAGCGAATTAATGCCACCAGAATGTGATGCAGACCAAACGGCAACAGCAGACGTTCACCGGTACCAAACAGCATCGGTCCGAAATCACCCGCGCTGTTGATCATATGGCCTAAGCCGCTAATACCCATGGCGAAAATCGGCCAGACTAATGGAATCACCAGGCCGACAAGACCCATCACCAGCGAGGAGATGATTGGTACGAAGCGCGTACCGCCGAAGAATGCCAGCGCATCTGGCAGGCGGATATTATGGAATCGCTCATGCAGCATCCAGACGATAATACCGGCGATCACCGCACCGAGGATACCGGTGTCGATCGACTGGATCCCAAGAATGCTCTGAATGTTATTGGCTTTCAGAACCGCGGCGTCCGTGGTTGGCAGAATGCCTTTATTGGTCAACCAGAAGTTTACCGCGAGGTTCATTACCGCATAACCGACGAAGCCAGCGAATGCCGCTACGCCTTTGTTTTCGCGTGCCAGACCCAGCGGGATGGCGATACAGAACATGACTGGCAGGAAACTAAAAGCAAACGAGCCAATCTTACTCATCCAGGTAAAGATAGCCTGCAACACGGGGTTGCCCAGGACCGGGATCAGGGTGATGACATCATGGCTGCTAAGAGAACTACCAATGCCGAGCATAATGCCGCAGAACGACAATAATGCCACGGGTAACATGAAGGTTTTGCCTAACTGCTGGAAGAACTCCCACAGCGTGACTTTCGGTGCTGTTTTCGCCGTCATAAAACGACTCCTCGTAGAGAACAATCTGGATTCAATAAATTGCGCGAGAAGATAAAACGTTTTATCAAATTTTAGTGAGGCATAAATCACATTACACAACGATAATAGCGGGTATAAGATAAATAAAAGGTAAAACGTTTTATCTGTCACATAATCAGGGAGTAGGTCATCTGCATGGCTACCGCCAAAAAAATAACCATTCATGATGTTGCGCTGGCTGCGGGCGTGTCGGTAAGCACCGTTTCGCTGGTGCTAAGTGGCAAAGGGCGAATCTCTACCGCCACAGGAGAACGCGTTAACGCCGCCATTGAAGAGCTGGGATTTGTGCGCAATCGGCAGGCGTCGGCGCTGCGCGGCGGGCAAAGTGGCGTCATTGGTTTGATCGTCCGTGATTTATCTGCGCCGTTTTACGCCGAATTGACGGCCGGATTGACGGAAGCTCTGGAAGCGCAGGGACGGATGGTTTTTTTGCTTCACGGCGGTAAAGACGGCGAGCAGCTAGCACAGCGGTTTTCACTATTACTGAATCAGGGTGTCGATGGTGTGGTCATTGCCGGGGCTGCAGGAAGCAGCGATGACCTGCGACGGATAGCAGAAGAAAAAGCTATCCCGGTGATTTTCGCTTCCCGTGCCAGTTATCTTGATGATGTTGATACGGTTCGCCCGGACAACATGCAGGCTGCACAGTTGTTGACGGAGCATCTCATTCGCAATGGGCATCAGCGTATCGCCTGGCTGGGAGGGCAAAGTTCCTCATTAACCCGGGCAGAAAGGGTGGGGGGCTATTGTGCGACTCTACTAAAATTTGGCCTGCCGTTTCACAGCGATTGGGTGCTGGAGTGCACTTCCAGCCAGAAGCAAGCCGCGGAAGCTATCACGGCGCTTTTACGTCATAACCCGACCATCAGCGCCGTGGTTTGCTATAACGAAACTATTGCGATGGGGGCATGGTTTGGTTTGCTGAAAGCAGGAAGGCAAAGCGGGGAAAGCGGAGTCGATCGTTACTTTGAGCAACAGGTTTCGCTGGCGGCATTTACCGATGCAACGCCAACCACACTTGATGATATACCCGTTACCTGGGCCAGCACGCCAGCGCGGGAACTTGGTACCACACTTGCGGATCGCATGATGCAAAAAATCACCCATGAAGAGACGCATTCACGCAATCTTATTATTCCCGCCCGGCTCATTGCGGCGAAATAATCCTCTCTTTATCTGCTATACCTGGTAGTGTCCTTTCCTCAAGGTTAATGATAAAAAATGTGGCACACAGGCGGTGCCTTTTATTTTTACTGAAGTTCACAGGAGGTTTATGTGTTTAATTCTGACAACCTGAGACTCGACGGAAAATGCGCCATCATTACAGGTGCGGGTGCAGGTATTGGTAAAGAAATCGCCATTACATTCGCGACAGCTGGCGCATCTGTGGTGGTCAGTGATATTAACGCCGATGCAGCTAATCATGTTGTAGATGAAATTCAACAACTGGGTGGTCAGGCATTTGCCTGCCGCTGCGATATTACTTCCGAACAGGAACTCTCTGCACTGGCAGACTTTGCCGTCAGTAAGTTGGGTAAAGTTGATATCCTGGTTAACAACGCCGGTGGCGGTGGGCCTAAACCGTTTGATATGCCAATGGCAGATTTTCGTCGCGCTTATGAACTGAATGTATTTTCTTTTTTCCATCTGTCACAACTTGTTGCGCCAGAAATGGAAAAAAATGGCGGTGGCGTTATTCTGACCATTACTTCTATGGCGGCAGAAAATAAAAATATAAACATGACCTCCTATGCATCATCTAAAGCTGCGGCCAGTCATCTGGTCAGAAATATGGCGTTTGACCTGGGTGAAAAAAATATTCGGGTGAATGGCATTGCACCGGGGGCAATATTAACCGATGCCCTGAAATCCGTTATTACACCAGAAATTGAACAGAAAATGTTGCAACACACACCAATCAGACGTCTGGGCCAACCGCAAGATATTGCTAACGCGGCGCTGTTCCTTTGCTCGCCTGCAGCCAGCTGGGTAAGCGGACAAATTCTCACCGTCTCCGGTGGTGGGGTACAGGAACTCAATTAATACACTAACGAACCGGTAAACAGCCGTATGTGTTGTTTACCGGGATAGCGTGTGCAACTCGTCAACGTCTCAGCTAAACAACTGGCAGCCAAATCACGGCTATTGGTTAACCAATATCTGGATAAAAAGCTTACGAATTGAGTGTGCCTTCGCACTATTCAACAGCAATGATAGGCGCTCACCTGACAACGCGGTAAACTAGTTATTCACGCTAACTATAATGGTTTAATGATGGATAACATGCAGACTGAAGCACAACCGACACGGACCCGGATCCTCAATGCTGCCAGAGAGATTTTTTCAGAAAATGGATTTCACAGTGCCTCGATGAAAGCCATCTGTAAATCCTGCGCCATTAGTCCCGGGACGCTCTATCACCATTTCATCTCCAAAGAAGCCTTGATTCAGGCGATTATCTTACAGGACCAGGAGAGGGCGCTGGCCCGTTTCCGGGAACCGATTGAAGGGATTCATTTCGTTGACTATATGGTCGAGTCTATTGTCTCTCTCACCCATGAGGCCTTTGGGCAACGGGCGCTGGTGGTCGAAATTATGGCGGAAGGGATGCGTAACCCACAGGTCGCCGCCATGCTTAAAAATAAGCATATGACGATCACGGAATTTGTTGCCCAGCGGATGCGTGATGCCCAGCAAAAAGGCGAGATAAGCCCAGACATCAACACGGCAATGACTTCACGTTTACTGCTGGATCTGACCTACGGTGTACTGGCCGATATCGAAGCGGAAGACCTGGCGCGTGAAGCGTCGTTTGCTCAGGGTTTACGCGCGATGATTGGCGGTATCTTAACCGCATCCTGATCCTCTCTCTCTTTCCGCGGGCTGGTGACAACTGTGCCCGCGTTTCATATCGTAATTTCTCTGTGCAAAAATCATCCTCCCAGGGATCGGAGAATCCCACCTAAATATTCATCGTAGCAATATATCATGAGGGCTTATCGCTCCCAATATGTTCGAGCGAACGTTCGATTGCTTATTTTGTGGCTTCTGTCAACGCTGTTTTAAAGATTAATGCGATCAATATCACGCTGTGGGTATTGCAGTTTTTGGTTTTTTGATCGCGGTGTCAGTTCTTTTTATTTCCATTTCTCTTCCATGGGTTTCTCACAGATAACTGTGTGCAACACAGAATTGGTTAACTAATAAGATTAAAGGTTGACCAGTATTTTTATCTTAATGAGGAGTCCCTTATGTTACGTCCTGTAGAAACCCCAACCCGTGAAATCAAAAAACTCGACGGCCTGTGGGCATTCAGTCTGGATCGCGAAAACTGTGGAATTGATCAGCGTTGGTGGGAAAGCGCGTTACAAGAAAGCCGGGCAATTGCTGTGCCGGGCAGTTTTAACGATCAGTTCGCCGATGCAGATATTCGTAATTATGTGGGCAACGTCTGGTATCAGCGCGAAGTCTTTATACCGAAAGGTTGGGCGGGCCAGCGTATTGTACTGCGTTTCGATGCGGTCACTCATTACGGCAAAGTGTGGGTAAATAATCAGGAAGTGATGGAGCATCAGGGCGGCTATACGCCATTTGAAGCCGATGTCACTCCGTATGTTATTGCCGGGAAAAGTGTACGTATCACTGTTTGTGTGAACAACGAACTGAACTGGCAGACTATCCCGCCGGGAATGGTGATTACCGACGAAAACGGCAAGAAAAAGCAGTCTTACTTTCATGATTTCTTTAACTACGCCGGGATCCATCGCAGCGTAATGCTCTACACCACGCCGAATACCTGGGTGGACGATATCACCGTGGTGACGCATGTCGCGCAAGACTGTAACCACGCATCTGTTGACTGGCAGGTGGTGGCAAATGGTGATGTCAGCGTTGAACTGCGTGATGCGGATCAACAGGTGGTTGCAACTGGACAAGGCACCAGCGGGACTTTGCAAGTAGTGAATCCGCACCTCTGGCAACCGGGTGAAGGTTATCTCTATGAACTGTGCGTCACAGCCAAAAGCCAGACAGAGTGTGATATCTACCCGCTGCGCGTCGGTATCCGGTCAGTGGCAGTGAAGGGCGAACAGTTCCTGATCAACCACAAACCGTTCTACTTTACTGGCTTTGGTCGTCATGAAGATGCGGATTTGCGCGGCAAAGGATTCGATAACGTGTTGATGGTGCACGATCACGCATTAATGGACTGGATTGGGGCCAACTCCTACCGTACCTCGCATTACCCTTACGCTGAAGAGATGCTCGACTGGGCAGATGAACATGGCATCGTGGTGATTGATGAAACTGCAGCTGTTGGCTTTAACCTCTCTTTAGGCATTGGTTTCGAAGCGGGCAACAAGCCGAAAGAACTGTACAGCGAAGAGGCAGTCAACGGGGAAACCCAGCAGGCGCACTTACAGGCGATTAAAGAGCTGATTGCGCGTGACAAAAACCACCCAAGCGTGGTGATGTGGAGTATTGCCAACGAACCGGATACCCGTCCGCAAGGTGCACGGGAATATTTTGCGCCACTGGCGGAAGCAACGCGTAAACTCGACCCGACGCGTCCGATCACCTGTGTCAATGTAATGTTCTGCGACGCTCACACCGATACCATCAGCGATCTCTTTGATGTGCTGTGCCTGAACCGTTATTACGGTTGGTATGTCCAAAGCGGCGATTTGGAAACGGCAGAGAAGGTTCTGGAAAAAGAACTTCTGGCCTGGCAGGAGAAACTGCATCAGCCGATTATCATCACCGAATACGGTGTGGATACGTTAGCCGGCCTGCACTCAATGTACACCGACATGTGGAGTGAAGAGTATCAGTGTGCATGGCTGGATATGTATCACCGCGTCTTTGATCGCGTCAGCGCTGTCGTCGGTGAGCAGGTATGGAATTTCGCCGATTTTGCGACCTCGCAAGGCATATTGCGCGTTGGCGGTAACAAGAAAGGGATCTTCACCCGCGACCGCAAACCGAAGTCGGCGGCTTTTCTGCTGCAAAAACGCTGGACCGGCATGAACTTCGGTGAAAAACCGCAGCAGGGAGGCAAACAATGAATCAACAACTCTCCTGGCGCACCATCGTCGGCTACAGCCTCGGTGACGTCGCCAATAACTTCGCCTTCGCAATGGGGGCGCTCTTCCTGTTGAGTTACTACACCGACGTCGCTGGCGTCGGTGCCGCTGCGGCGGGCACCATGCTGTTACTGGTGCGGGTATTCGATGCCTTCGCCGATGTCTTTGCCGGACGAGTGGTGGACAGTGTGAATACCCGATGGGGAAAATTCCGCCCGTTTTTACTCTTCGGTACTGCGCCGTTAATGATCTTCAGCGTGCTGGTATTCTGGGTGCCGACCGACTGGAGCCATAGCAGCAAAGTTGTGTATGCATATTTGACCTACATGGGACTCGGGCTTTGCTACAGCCTGGTGAATATTCCTTATGGTTCACTTGCTACCGCGATGACCCAACAACCACAATCCCGCGCCCGTCTGGGCGCGGCTCGCGGGATTGCCGCTTCATTGACCTTTGTCTGCCTGGCATTTCTGATAGGACCGAGCATTAAGAACTCCAGCCCGGAAGAGATGGTGTCGGTATATCATTTCTGGACAATTGTGCTGGCGATTGCCGGAATGGTGCTTTACTTCATCTGCTTCAAATCGACGCGTGAGAATGTGGTACGTATCGTGGCGCAGCCGTCATTGAAGATCAGTCTGCAAACCCTGAAACGGAATCGCCCGCTGTTTATGTTGTGCATCGGTGCGCTGTGTGTGCTGATTTCGACCTTCGCGGTCAGCGCCTCGTCGTTGTTCTACGTGCGCTATGTGTTAAATGATACCGGGCTGTTCACTGTGCTGGTACTGGTGCAAAACCTGGTCGGTACTGTGGCATCGGCACCGCTGGTGCCGGGGATGGTCGCGAGGATCGGTAAAAAGAATACCTTCCTGATTGGCGCTTTGCTGGGAACCTGCGGTTATCTGCTGTTCTTCTGGGTTTCCGTCTGGTCACTGCCGGTGGCGTTGGTTGCGTTGGCCATCGCATCAATTGGCCAGGGCGTTACCATGACCGTGATGTGGGCACTGGAAGCTGATACCGTAGAATACGGTGAATACCTGACTGGCGTGCGAATTGAAGGGCTCACCTATTCACTATTCTCATTTACCCGTAAATGCGGTCAGGCAATCGGAGGTTCAATTCCTGCCTTTATTTTGGGATTAAGCGGATATATCGCCAATCAGGCGCAAACGCCGGAAGTTATTATGGGCATCCGCACATCAATTGCCTTAGTACCTTGCGGATTTATGCTACTGGCATTCGTCATTATCTGGTTTTATCCGCTCACGGATAAAAAATTCAAAGAAATCGTTGTTGAAATTGATAATCGTAAAAAAGTGCAGCAGCAATTAATCAACGATATCACTAGTTAATATTCAATAAAAATAATCAGAACATCAAAGGTGCAACTATGAGAAAAATAGTGGCCATGGCCGTTATTTGCCTGACGGCTGCCTCTGGCCTTACCTCTGCTTACGCGGCGCAACTGGCTGACGATGAAGCGGGACTACGCATCAGACTGAAAAATGAATTACGCAGGGCTGATAAGCCCAGTGCTGGCGCGGGGAGAGATATTTACGCATGGGTACAGGGAGGATTGCTCGATTTCAATAGTGGTTATTATTCCAATATTATTGGCGTTGAAGGCGGGGCGTATTATGTTTATAAATTAGGTGCTCGTGCTGATATGAGCACCCGGTGGTATCTTGATGGTGATAAAAGTTTTGGCTTTACCCTGGGGGCAGTAAAAATAAAACCCAGTGAAAGTAGTCTGCTTAAATTAGGTCGCTTCGGGACGGATTATAGTTATGGTAGCTTACCTTATCGTATTCCGTTAATGGCTGGCAGTTCGCAACGTACATTACCGACAGTTTCTGAAGGAGCATTAGGTTATTGGGCTTTAACGCCAAATATTGACCTGTGGGGAATGTGGCGTTCACGAGTATTTTTATGGACCGATTCAACAACCGGTATTCGTGATGAAGGGGTGTATAACAGCCAGACGGGAAAATACGATAAACATCGCGCACGTTCTTTTTTAGCCGCCAGTTGGCATGATGATACCAGTCGCTATTCTCTGGGGGCATCGGTACAGAAAGATGTTTCCAATCAGATACAAAGTATTCTCGAGAAAAGCATACCGCTCGACCCGAATTATACGTTGAAAGGGGAGTTGCTCGGCTTTTACGCGCAACTCGAAGGTTTAAGTCGTAATACCAGCCAGCCCAATGAAACGGCGTTGGTTAGTGGACAATTGACCTGGATTGCGCCGTGGGGAAGCGTATTTGGCAGTGGTGGTTATTTGCGCCATGCAATGAATGGTGCCGTGGTGGACACCGACATTGGCTATCCCTTTTCATTAAGTCTTGATCGTAACCGTGAAGGAATGCAGTCCTGGCAATTGGGCGTTAACTATCGTTTAACTCCGCAATTTACGCTGACATTTGCACCGATTGTGACTCGCGGCTATGAATCCAGTAAACGAGATGTGCGGATTGAAGGCGCGGGTATCTTAGGTGGTATGAACTATCGGGTCAGCGAAGGGCCGTTACAAGGGATGAATTTCTTTCTTGCTGCCGATAAAGGGCGGGAAAAGCGCGATGGCAGTGCGCTGGGCGATCGCCTGAATTACTGGGATGTGAAAATGAGTATTCAGCATGACTTTATGCTGAAGTAAGAAAAAACGCCGGAGAGAAAAATCTCCGGCGTTTTGGCTGTGAATTACTGCTGCGGAATAGCGGGTACAGCCGGAACGTTTAATGCCGGCATCGCAAACATACCCACGAAATCTTCCAGTGGCATTTTCTGCCCGTTTAACGTTATCTGACCGTTAGCATATTGCAGGCTGGTGGTGATGGTATTGTCCTGCAAGGTGGTCAGACGGAACATCTGCCCCATTGCTGATGCACCTTCAACTTGCTGTTTCGCCAGTTTTTTCGCTTGATCTTCCTGATAACCTTCCAGCTTCGCTACCTGAGTCATTAACTCAGTTGCCATATCCACCGGAATGGTCAGTTTCGCATCCAGAGATTTAACCGACCGGTCCACTTCCTGCGCCAGCGTTTGCGGCGCTTCTTTAGTCGTTGCCGGATCTTTCAGGAACAGCGACAGATTCAGCGCACTTTCACCCTGACTGTTTTTCCAGCTTAGCGGCGCGATAGTAATCACCGGATCGCCTTTCAGCATCAGCGGCAGAGCGCTAAAGAAGGCTTCCGTCACTTTCTCCTGATAAAGTTCGGGATTGTTGGCAATTTCTGGCTGTGCCAGCAGCGCCTGAGTTTGCGCGTTATATTGCTGGCTAAACTGATGCCAGGCTTCGCCATCAATTTGGCCGACTTTTAAAGTCAGCTTGCCACTGCCCAGATCCTGATTCTGTACCTTCAGGCTGTTTAGCGAGTAATCCAGTTGGCTATTGACCGTTTTACCGTCATTGACCAGATCCGATTTACCGCTGATCTCCATGCCTTCCAGCAGTGCCAGTTCTTTGCCCTCCACTGAAATGGTCATTTTTTCCAGCGACAGTTTTTGGTTTCCTACGCGCTCACCAAAACTTGCCAGCGTGCTGGAACCGTCGGTTTTCAGATTATTAAAGGTTAACTGCACTTTCTGGTTGTATTCGTTAACCGCGTCTATCCGACCACTTTGCGCCTCCCCGGAAAGGGAGATAGCTTTGCCGTCTCTGTCTGCATTTAACTGGAACTCGCCGCCGCTAAATGCGACTTTTTCATCCTTTTGCTCGTAATTCAGTGGCTTGAGCGAAATGTCGGAACTGGAATCTCCGCTGTAACCAATGCGGGAGTTAATCTCAAAAGGCGTTTCACCTTTTGCCATATCAAACAGTGGTTTGCTTACTTCGTTATTAACCAGCGTGGTTTGAATTGATGCCATCGATGGGATCAGGTTCAGTTTTTTAAGCTGGGCAAGCGGGAAGGGACCATGATCAACCGATTCGTTGAAGATGACGCTCTGACCGCTTTTAATCCACGGATTTACTTTTCCGGCAATGGGTTTCACCAACAGTTGCAACTGGCTGCTGAATACGCCGCGATGATAGTTTTGATAACTGACTTCCAGGTTGGATTCAGGAGCTGTCAGTTTGAGTTGCGCGTTCGCCTGCGCGACCATGTCTTCGAGATGGGTTTCAATCTTCTTGCCTGTATACCATGCGCCGCCTGTCCAGACTACGCCTAGCGCAACAATGACGCCTACCGCTACCAGCGATTTATTCATAATGATTATCCATAAAATGAAATCAGGCGGACTGGCCGCCTGAAGGTGTTATAAGCCTTTAATAAGCTTAGCAAGAGATGTTAATTTTTTCAGTAAGCTCTTACAGCTTGTTGTAAACACGCGCTAAACGGCCGTGGCCTTTGACAGTCACCGGTGATTCGTTGGCGGCAATAAACGCTGATTCACCCGGTTTAAGCTGTAACTGCTGAGAACCTTTACACAGCGTTGCATCGCCTTCGACGCAGAACAAAATGGCGGCACTCTGCTGGCTGATGGTGGTTTCTTTATCACTAAGGTCATGCAACGAGAAGGCAAAATCATCCACAGGAATCGGGAAGTCCAGTTCTGCACCTTGTTTCACCGGCTGGGTCAACAACTGGTTAGCCGGTTTGGCTTCGAACTTCACGTTGGCAACCAGTTCCGGAATATCAATGTATTTAGGCGTCAGACCTGCACGCAGCACGTTATCGGAGTTCGCCATCACTTCCAGCGCCACGCCTTGCAGGTAAGCGTGCGGTGTTTCAGCGAACAGGAACATCGCTTCGCCAGGATTCAATTTCACCACATTCAGCAACAGCGGGGAGAACAGGCCGCTGTCTTCCGGGTAACATTCAGAAATTAAACGAATCGTTTGCCATGGTTCACCCTGCTGGCTGTCGAGGGCCGATTTTAAAATCGCCAGCGCGCGGGATTTTTCTTCACCCTGCATATTCAACAGGCTGGCGAACAGTTCGCTTAAACGTTCGGCATCAGGCTGTTGTAAAAAGTGAGCAATCGCCGGATGTGCACCTGCGACTGGCTGGAGCAGGGAGACAATCTCGGAAAACTCACGAAACGCGTTCATCGCGAGGAAAGGGGTCAGGGCGAAAACCAGCTCAGGCTTGTGATTAGGATCTTTATAGTTACGCTCAGCGGCATCCATCGGAATACCTGCAGCATTTTCTTTGGCAAAACCGATTTCAGAATTGCGTTTGTTTGGATGAACCTGAATGGAGAGTGGCTGGGCTGCGCATAATACTTTGAACAGGAAAGGCAACTCGCCAAAGCGTTTGGCAACGGCATCTCCCAAAAGAGTCGCTTTATCACTCTCAATCACATCACGCAGTGAAACGATATCTCCTGCGGCATCGTGCACACGTGAACTGCTCTTTGGATGCGCGCCCATCCACAACTCGGCCATCGGCTGGCTGGACGGATTTTCCATACCATAAAGTTCAGTCAACGCCGTTTTGCTGCCCCAGGCATAGTTTTGCACTGAGTTAATGAGTTTTTGCATGATCAATCCCTGTTTTAATGTGGAAATTAATCCCGCTATTAAAGCAAGAATCCTACGGGAAGTAACCTGGAGCCGCAAAAAGTCGTACTAGTCTCAGTTTTTGTTAAAAAAGTGTGTAGGATATTGTTACTCGCTTTTAACAGGGCAACGGAACACCCGCCCAGAGCATAACCAAACCAGGCAGTAAGTGAGAGAACAATGTCAAACAAACCCTTTCATTATCAGGCTCCTTTTCCACTCAAAAAAGATAATACTGAGTATTACCTGCTAACCAGCGAACACGTTAGCGTATCTGAATTTGAAGGGCAGGAGATTTTGAAAGTCGCACCCGAAGCGTTAACTCTGTTGGCGCGTCAGGCGTTTCATGATGCGTCATTTATGCTGCGTCCGGCTCACCAACAACAGGTGGCCGACATTCTGCGTGACCCGGAGGCCAGCGAAAATGATAAATATGTGGCGCTGCAATTCCTGCGTAACTCCGACATCGCGGCAAAAGGCGTTCTGCCAACCTGTCAGGATACCGGCACCGCGATTATTGTTGGTAAAAAAGGGCAGCGTGTATGGACCGGTGGCGGTGATGAAGCAGCGCTGGCGCGCGGTGTTTATAACACTTATATCGAGGATAATCTGCGCTACTCGCAAAACGCGCCGCTGGATATGTATAAAGAGGTGAATACCGGCACCAACTTGCCAGCGCAGATCGATCTTTATGCCGTTGATGGCGACGAGTACAAATTCCTCTGTATCGCCAAAGGTGGCGGTTCGGCAAACAAGACGTATCTCTATCAGGAAACCAAAGCGTTACTGACGCCGGGAAAACTGAAAAATTACCTGGTTGAGAAGATGCGCACGCTGGGTACGGCGGCCTGTCCTCCATATCATATTGCGTTCGTTATTGGTGGAACTTCTGCAGAAACGAATCTTAAAACGGTGAAACTCGCTTCCGCTAAATACTATGATGAACTGCCAACGGAAGGGAATGAGCACGGTCAGGCGTTCCGCGATGTGGAACTGGAAAAAGAATTGCTGATCGAAGCGCAAAATCTTGGTCTGGGTGCGCAGTTTGGTGGTAAATACTTCGCTCATGACATCCGCGTGATTCGCCTGCCACGTCACGGCGCATCCTGCCCGGTCGGTATGGGCGTCTCCTGTTCTGCTGACCGTAATATCAAAGCGAAGATCAACCGTCAGGGGATCTGGATCGAAAAACTGGAACATAATCCAGGCAAATATATCCCGGAAGAGCTGCGCAAAGCAGGAGAAGGCGAAGCCGTGCGCGTTGACCTTAACCGTCCGATGAAAGAGATCCTCGCACAGTTGTCGCAGTATCCCGTTTCTACACGCTTATCGCTTAACGGCACGATTATCGTCGGTCGTGATATTGCTCACGCCAAACTGAAAGAGCGGATGGATAACGGTGAAGGGCTGCCGCAGTACATTAAAGATCATCCGATTTACTACGCGGGTCCGGCCAAAACGCCGGAAGGTTATGCCTCCGGTTCTCTTGGCCCAACGACCGCCGGACGGATGGATTCTTATGTCGATCAACTGCAAGCGCAGGGCGGAAGTATGATCATGCTGGCGAAAGGCAACCGCAGCCAGCAGGTGACGGATGCCTGTAAAAAACACGGCGGCTTCTACCTCGGCAGTATCGGTGGTCCGGCAGCTGTATTGGCGCAGGGAAGTATTAAGAGCCTGGAATGTGTTGAATATCCGGAACTGGGAATGGAAGCCATCTGGAAAATTGAAGTGGAAGATTTCCCGGCGTTTATCCTTGTGGATGATAAAGGAAATGACTTCTTCCAGCAGATACAACTCACACAATGCACCCGCTGTGTGAAATAAACAGAGCCGCCCTTCGGGGTAATGCCGATCAGTTAAGGATCAGTTGACCGATCCAGTGGCT
>OBUX01000271.1_pt1 | contig 24074 bp, 42 predicted proteins | sample 1501181 | NCBI WGS metagenome assembly OBUX01 (sample SAMEA2579935, study PRJEB22360) | human gut metagenome | biome: human gut; feature: human-associated habitat; material: faeces | place: Denmark | collected 2008/2010 | reverse complement strand
GTACCGCATTGGAACGTTTGAAAGCAGAAGGTATTGAACAGGGCATGGAAAAAGGAGTAGAAAAAACAGTTATTTCTATGCTGAAGAAAAATTATCCGATTTCTGAGATTTGTGAGATCACAGGGAAAACAGAAGAAGAGATTTTGAAAATAAAAGAGACACTGTAGTGTATGGGAGATATCAAAAGGTATCTCCTATGTTATTTGTGCCGGATTTCGGCACAATATAGGTTTTATGAAACATTGTAGAGGTGAAGATGTGTATTATATATGATAACTTAAGAAAAAGGTTAGGGAGTGTATCAAAGGATAGATGTATATTTGTATTTCTTACAGTACTTAGTATTGTGGCAGGGATTTATTGTTGTGATATACCAGCGTTGTCAGGATTTGAATGGCTTATTCATCACAGTGAATTTTTAAAAAATATTTCCTATAGTGTTGTAGCAGCGTACATTTTTTATTTAGTACAGTATGTAATACCAAATTATATTCTCGGTAAAAAGGCATTAAAATTATTAACACCTAAACTAAAGAAGGTATGTAATTTATTAGAAGAATCTAAAATCCTTGTAGATAAGATATTAATACAACATGAATATAAAGAAGAACTGTCTCCAAATGGAACTGTGAAAAGTGGAGAATTTGATATATTGGTATATAAAAGTATAAATGGTAAGAAATATGAAAGAGCATTTGAAAGGCAAAAACTCTTTGATTTGTATAGGGAGGAAATAGAAAATCATTTAAATGAATTGAAAAAACATCATATGTTCCATTATTTGAAAGAAGATATTCAACTTTTCATAGGGGAGATAGAGAGTTCAGAGCTACTGGATTTAGCATATGGTAAAATGAATATATATGATGATGAAAAAGGAATAGCGATTACTGATGATGAAATAAAGAGAAAAATAAAGATACAGAATGAAAATAGTCAAAAGCTACAGAAAATTTTAAAGTTACAATTAAATATTGAAATTGAGATTAAGAAAAGCGAAAATGTGAGAAAAATAGTATTAAGTAGATCTCAAAGGGGAGAATGGACTCCAGATTTGGAGAAGTAATAGACTGTGCCGAAATTCGGCACAGCCATTTCTTCACACAAGCTGCTCCATATCATTTGGGGGAATGTATGTAACTGTTCACATCTGTATGTGTATGTTGCAAAATTCGTCCGATTGTTGTAAATATTTCGCTTGAAATTTACCAATTGTTTATGATAGCGGCTACAGAATGGTTATTTGCCGAATAAGTCGCTATGTGTACCAGTGCGAGCCAACGTCAGCACCAGAACATCCCCCTCTATGCGGTAGACAAGTAGCCAGTCGGGGAGAATATGACATTCTCGATGACCTACCCAATCGCCGGACAGGTCATGATCACGATTTTTATCTGGTAGCGGCTCGCCCATCGCTAGCAATGCTACGACTTGTTCAAGCAGTTCAATCTTCAAGCCACGCTTTATAGCTCGTTTGTAGTCTTTTTTGAAACTGGTCGTGTATTTGACGGTATATTTGGTTTCTCTCATCTTTTCAGGTCGGCAAACAACTCGTCAAGGTCATTGTAACCTTTTACAGACGGGTCTTTTGCAATCCTTTCCGCTTCTATCATTGCAGCAAGTGTTTCTTTGTTAGGCTGTTCCAGCCTTACCTCAAAGGGAATGCCGCCCTCACGAAGCGACTGGCGCACAAAGATATTAAACGCTGTAGTCAGGCTCATGCCAAGTTCGGTAAACAGTGCGTCTGCCTGTGCTTTCAAATCTGTGTCCATGCGGATACTGATGTTTGTGGTTTTTCCAGCCATACGATCAACTCCTTTCTGTTGGTAATTATAGTATATGCCGTTTGCACGAAAAAAACAATGTTTTGCACGAAATTCTAATGACACCTAAAATGAAATTTTAAATTCCACCGCCCGCTTATGCGGTGGAATTTACCTCCGCACAGTTGATGTTTACTCTTTCATACAAAAAATGTTATGGTTATCTCTCCTTCTGACAGCAGTAGAAGGAGGAACACTATGAGTAAATATATTCCTGGTAACCAAAAGCATCTTACTCTTGAAGATCGTATTTATATTGAAAACGAATTGAACAAGGGTACATCCTTTAAAGATATCGCCAGATTCCTGTGCAAGGATCCCACTACCATCTCTAAAGAAGTAAGAGCTCATCGGTTGTCTGACTGGTATCACAAAGGCACTTTTTATAATGCGAAAAACTTCTGTATCCATCGTTACCATTGTAAAAAGACCAATGCCTGCGGCAAGATTATCCTTTGCGGCGTGAAGTGCGCTTCCTGTCCCACCTGTAATCAGACCTGCAAAGACTTTGAAAAAGAACGCTGCTGCAGGCTTGACCGGGCTCCTTATGTCTGCAATGGCTGTGCAAAGAAAATCAATCTCTGTACGATTGCTCACAAATACAGCTACAACGCACGCTTTGCTGACAGAAAATATCACGAAAAACTCCGGGATTCCAGATCCGGTATCAACATGACAAAACGGGAACTCCATCAAAAGGACATGATTATCTCTCCGTTGATCGAACAGGGACAGTCTCCCTATCAGATCACGGCGAACCATCCGGAACTCGATATGTCTGTCCGTACCATGTACACTTATCTTGACAACGGATTATTCACTGCCAGAAACATTGACCTGAAACGTAAAACCAAGTTTAAGCCTCGCAAATGTCATAAAACGCAGATCACTGACCGGTCTGTTTTTGAGAAGCGGACTTATGCAGATTTTCAGTTATTAAACCCTGACATTCATGCGGAAATGGACACCGTTCATTCTTCGCGGGAATCTAAGAAGACCCTGTTAACCTTCTTTTTTCCAAAAGAAAAACTCTTTCTGGCATTCCTTATGAACCGCTGTACAAAGGGCGCTGTACGCCTTGTTTTCGATCATCTGGAAAAACGTCTGGGAACCTATGAATTCCTTTCTCTGTTTGAATATCTGCTTACAGACAGAGGTTCTGAATTCGGTGATCCTGAAGCGCTTGAAACAGGTGTGGAGGGGATTCAGCGTACCAGTATTTATTATTGTGACCCTATGAGAAGCGGACAGAAAGGCGGTGTGGAAAATGCCCACACTATGCTGCGCATGGTACTTCCTAAAGGAACAAACTTTGAGTATCTGACACAATGGGATGTGAATCTGATTGTAAATCACATCAATTCTACTCCCAGAAAAAGTCTGGGTGGAAAAACACCTTATGACGCTGCGTTGGAAGTGTTCGGTGAAAACATCCTGAAAGCACTTCAGCTTAAGCGCATTTCACCCGATGAGGTTACTCTAACACCTAAGCTGATTCGCTATAACCGTTAACTAACTTACAAAAATCTGCTGTCGGACTGGAAGTAAACTTTTCACATTTTTTTAATGTGGCTGGTGGAATTTAGTCTCGCACACAGAATTCCAGTAGCCCGTTTCCTCATACTTTGCTTTCTGCTTTTTCATTGCAGCAACATTTAGTTCCATTTCCTTCACTACATCAATTATTGCAAAGTTAACACCATATATTTCAACCATCATAATGTCACGCATAGTCATAAAAATCGGCAATTGTAATTTATTCTTATATTCTGCTATTTTTACTTTGCAGCCGAAATACTGCTCTAATTGCCTTTGCATATGACATCTCCTTGTAACATAATTTCATTCATAATAATATATTTTATGTTATTTCTTTATAATCGACCTGGTTTCTATGCATATTTAGGTAAGGTATACGATTATTATTAAAAGTACAACAACATAATATGTATTGCAGTCAAATATCATAAACAAACCGACACTTAACCGACATTTTTATGTAAGTGAAAAGAAGTCCCCGAAGGAACTTCTTTCGCCACAAATCATATTCTTTTTTATCGAGGGAAGTCCGGTTGATGATCCTACTGTTTTACAAAATAGGAGTACAATGGGGGTACAAATCCCATCCACATTCCCTAAAAACCTTGATTTTAAGCCTTTTCATCCAAAAGTACGGTTTCTGGGCAAATTATAGCATATTGTTGCAAGTCTATTCTTACAATTCCATCAGAAAATGTTCATGCAGCGCACGTTTCACCTGATCGAAATTACCTTGCTCCGGACATTGGATGGAAACAACCAATCCCTTCTCTGGGAGAATCGTTGTAATCTGTCCGAATGCGCCATCAGCACGATAGGATCCTGGATATGGACTGATCCAAAACTGATAGCCATATCCTACATGCCAGAGATCTGCAGATGGTTCGAAGGTAAATTTCGGGGTGGACACCTCCTGCACCCAGTCCCTGCTGACAATCTGCTCGCCCTTCCAGTTACCCTCAGCCAGATAGAGCTGTCCCAGTTTCATCATCTCGGTACAAGTCAGATACATACCTCCGCCGCCATTCGGATGTCCCTGTGGATCATGCTCCCAGAGCGGCCATCCCATATCAAGGGGCTGGAATACCTTCTCATACAGATACTCTCCCATCCGCTTGCCAACGGCCCGTTCTACCATGTGAGCAGCCAGGATACTGTCGGCAGAGGAATAGCAGAATGCACTGCCTGGCTCCACAGGAACCGGCTGTGCCATCATATATTTCTCATAATCCGGTGCGCCGACGCCCGGACGTCTGTCCGCATTCATCAGAAGTGCCTTACCAAAGCCACTGGACATACAGAGCAGATGTTTCAACTGAATCTTCTCCAGATTTGGATCCGGATTTGAAGGAAGTTTATCTTTAAACACTTCCGCCACATGATCTTCCAGGCTTAGTTTTCCCTCTTCCATTGCGAGTCCAACTGCTGTTACCGTAAAACTCTTGGTATGTGAATAAATATTTCTCGGTGCATTTGCTGCGTAGTGCATCTCACAGAGTACCTTGTTCTCATCTCCGACACTGATAGCTTCCAGTGGCAGATTGTGGCTGCTGACATAACGATGAAATTCCAAAAACTTCTTTTCCAGTAACATAATACCTCTATCCTTTCCGGCAAATCTCTGATGTCAGTCCGATATAACCGATGCGACGTGTCGCAAGGTTAAAACCAATCTATCTGACATCTCTAATCTAGTTCTATTATCTCATACACATCTCTGCATCTGTCGGCAGTGGCATCAGTGGTGCGGACGGCAGGGTCTGATACCAATAAGCAACACTAGTGTAATCATCGTAACGCGGTCCGGTCCAGCCCATGTTGTCGAGTGTCATACGAAACTTATTCTCAAAACGGATCGGGTCTGCAATATGGAAATGATACAGCAGGAATCTCTGCTGTCCGTTATAGAATTCCCGGTTGTCTCCATAGATTGCATACATGCCGGTATATAAGCCGCTGAAGGTCTGATAGCTCTTGATGATGATGTCATTTCCAAATCCATAGGAACCGCCGAAGTAGTCTTCAGTTCCGGTATAGTGGATAGACGGATACGGATCATCGTCCAGATACATGCGGGCTTCACCTTCTACCCAACACGTATTGTTGCCATTCATACCAGTTGCCAGAGTCACACCAACAAATTGTCCCCTGCCTTCGATTCCGTCAACGATTGTGTAGGTACGACCCTTCTGAACCGGGTGCTCTTGGCGATAGGTGGCATGGAAATAACCAGCCTCCGCCGGAATCTCCTGATAAGCTCCGGTGATAATATAATAGAGATGTTCATCCTTGTCACCACGGTTTTCCATCGTGATCCGAGCTCTCTTATGGAACGGCATCTCAAAATAGCTGTTATAGCCGCGACCAGGAGCTACCAGCATCATGGCAGAATTCAACACCGGATATTTGCCATCCCGGTCCACGAAATTTTCATCATAGGCACATCCGAAGAATGCAGAGAGCGGAGCTTCCACAGACGGATATTCCTGATCATCCCAATACATACGGATAATAAAATGGTGCCCGACATATCCGGTAAACCACATATGCTGGATCACACCCGGTCCTGCAGCATCTACCAGAGTTACGGTTTCCCCTGCAGGAATCGTCACGGTCGGACGAAGCTTGGTGCAGTCACCGCCCTGGGAGCCACCTGCGCGTACACCGGTTGGATTCTCTGCGGAAAATGCAAACGTTTTGGAGTTCTGGATCATACAATAGTTGTTCATATTCTTCTCCTCTCTGATCAAACCTGGATCATCTGAAATTATTGCTTACTACGCTATCGCGTTTCTCTATTCACTATAACATTTCAGCTGCAATATGTCCATATGCTGCATAATGCAATCTATTCTAATGACATTCGTTTAATACACTGTTTCGAATGGAGGACATAGAAGAATATTATACTGAGAAAAATGTGGATTATGATTTTTTACAGAAAATGGATCAAGGAAATATATTAGTGATATGCTTAGTTAGATGCCAATGACACCGAAAGAGATGATTAAGCATCTCAAGAAAAACGGGTTTGAGGAAATCAGACAAAATGGTTCTCATGTTGTAATGAAGAATCAGTCTACAGGAAGAACGGTAATCGTTCCTTATCACTCCAAGGCTATGAAAAAAGGCTTGGAGCAGGCAATATTAAAGCAGGCAGGGTTAAAATAAAATCATGCCTGAAAGAAAATGGAGGTATTACGTATGGAAAAATTATTCTATCCGGCACTTTTTCACAAGGCGGAAGAAGGTGGCTTTTGGATTTCATTTCCAGATTTTCCGGAATGTTTTACTGAAGGGGATGACATGAAACAGGCTTATGAAATGGCGGTAGAAGCATTGGGGCTTGCGTTGGTAAACAGAAAGGAAGAAAAAGAAGCGATTCCAGAACCTTCTGATTTGGATAAAATCAAGAATGAAGAGGGAACCATTGTGATTGTGGAATTTGATATATTGGAGAGCTTGGTATAACTTTAAAATATAAAATAGATATTTTGTGTGGCTGTGCCGAAATTCGGCACAGCCATTTCTTCACACAAGTTGATCCATATCAATTTTTTCAAGATCTTTACGCAACCATTCGATATCTCGATGCGTGTATGTTTTTTCCGTTACATCATCGATCTGATGTCCGGCCATAAGCTTTAGGGCAAATTCATCCATAGAACACTTTTTGGCTGCAGTAATAAATGTAGTCCGGGGATCATGAGGTCTATGAAGAGTATTGATCTTTAGATTTTCCAGAATTTTTGCAAAACGATAGGAATACTTATCATAAGTTAAGCGCATTCCTCTTCTGGAAGTCGGATCATTAAGCAAACGGTCACTGTGTAAGGTTATGGCCTCTTCATATAGTTTTTTTACCAATGGACGGATCTTGGTATGGATCGGAACAATTCGCTTCTTTCCTGCTTTTGTTTTCATTCCACTTTGTATGTACCATTGATCCAGATTGATTTCATCAAGTTTAATCAGTACAAGCTCTTGTGGACGCCAGCCCATATAGCACTGTATGAGTATCCAGTCAATGTATTCCAGTAAGTTCACATTTTCCCATAATAGTTGCATTTCTTGTTTTGTAAAAGGAATATGCTCATTTCGATTTCGTTCTACTTCAACAAGCACATCTCCCTCTAATTGGAATTTTCTGGCAGGGTTGTTTTCTATCAATTCATATTCAACAGCATAATCAAACATGAGATTGAACATAGATTTTATTTTTGTTTTCAAACTAGGAGAAGGAAAACGTTTTTCTCCTTTGTGTGTCCCGTTTGGAACTATAATATAGCCTTCATCCAGCACATATTTAATATGCTTTGGCGAGATGGATTTTGCTTGCAAATTTTTAATAGAGGAACAATATGACCAAGCGGATTTTATAGTACGTATATAATTGATATTGATTTTTTCAAAATATTTATCAGTCCATTTTTCGTACAATTCCTCCAGTGAAATGTCAGATCTTATATCATATGGATTCTGATGATAGTCCATCAGTGCTGCATACGCATCTTCATAAGTTTCAAATGATGATGTAGGCTTTAAAGAGCGTTGGATTGGTCTATTATCAGCTGTTTTTCCAACAGTTACACGAACATAATAGGGTCTTCTGAGATTAGGTTCCTTGCGATGCTCGATGCTTCCAAATCCATTTGGTAACCGTTTCCGCTTTTTTGTACGTCTCGTTCTGGAAGTTGCAGTATTCTTAGGTGATGCCTGTGTTTGCAGCGGAAAGCCGCAGTGAGGGCAGGAGAGAGCCTTATTAGATATTTGCAAGTTACATTCTGGACATTGTATTAACATTTTTTCAGCCTCCTTTAAAAAGCGTATAAAAAATACACCTATACAGGTGCTGAAGAAAATGGTATAATCAATTTGTTGGGTGATTATACATGTGTCAGCAACCGTGTATAATAGTATTTATTGGAATTGTCTCTGTTGGCGCAGGGACAATTCTTTTTATATAGAATTAATCTTAAAACTGGATGGTATAATGACTTTATGAAAATCCTGCTTGCTCAAATTATGTACAACCGTCAGTTATCAATCCGTCAGGTTTCTATTCTTACCGGACTTCCTAAATCAACAATTCAGAAAGTGATGAATGAGCAATCAAATCCGACAATTCGTACTCTTGAGCAGCTGGCATTTGGGTTAAAAATAAAAATATCAGACTTATATGAGTCGGAATATCAATAAGTGTCCACTATAGTGATCGTTTATGCTCCGGCTCTTTTTTATAGCCTATAATTGATGTTTAATAGGGATAGATACTTGAAACCGTAGTTATTGCAAAGGAGCGGATCTATATGAATCAAGAGTCATATAAACAAATTATTATCCAGTTGGTTAAACAGATCGATGATGAGCAAATCCTGATCAAGATTTACACAACAATCAAGTATCTTTTGGGTGGCGTAGCATGAAGCTACGCTATTCTTTTTCGGTCAATGCATCTAAAATATTCCATAAAGCTTCTTTTTGAACGAAATTTAATTTTTGATATCGAATTATTAAATTCATAGCACGCGTATCCTTATTTTTTAATATCGTATTGGCTACATTTAAATATTCTTTTTCAAAAGACTGTGGTTGGAACATAAGGCCATCCCCAGTTCTTAACCATTGTTCATTTATTGAGAATTTTTCACAAATATCATCAATCAATCGGTCACTTGGAATATTCCCATTATGCAAAATTCTAGAAACATAAGCATTACTGACTTTTAATTTTGAAGCAAAATCAGATTTTGAAAGATGACTATGATCTAAAAAAGTTAAAATTCTATCGCCAAAGGTATTCAAGTTTTCTTCTGAAATAGAAGTTGTATCGGCAGAAATATGTTCTTTTTCAGGAAAGTCTATAAACATACAGCCTTCTCCGGTTCGTAGCCAAGTCTCGTTTACATTAAATTCTTTGCAGATAGAATGGATTACCGCATTTAAGGGCTTGCGAATGCCCGTTTCATATCCCGTAATTGCACTTTGCTTTACACCGATCCGGTTTCCGAATTCTGTTTGATTTAAATGTAATTGTCTCCTGAGTTCTTTTAATCGTTTATCCATTTAATCCGTAATCTTTCTTTTGATATTATAATTGCTCTGAAGAATCTTTATTTTCAAATTCTTGTTTTTTGTGAGTGGCAGCTAATTTATGAATAAAATCCCAAAACAATTTTTTCTTTTTGGGTGGAAGTTTCCAGTATTGGATTACCATGTTCATAGCATAAATATCATTTGTTCTTGAAATGGAAGCTGCAGCTTTAAAAAATTCATCTTCTGTTAAGGAGATGGCTTTCATATCACCTTTACCCGTACGTAACCATTCTTCGTTAATACTAAACTTTTCACAAATATCTTCGATTAAACGATCACTTGGAGTTCCTGTTTTTACTAATTTAGAAATATATTGTTGTGAGACTCTGAGCACATGTGCAAAGCTTGTTTTAGTCATATTTGAATCTTTTAGAATAAGTTCTATTCTATCATTAATGGTTTGCATAATCATTCCCTTTCAGTAAAAGTATCTTCAGATATATTAGGATTTGCCAATTTATGAATAAAATCCCAAAATAATTTTTTGCTTTCAGGACTGAGTTTCCAATATTGAACAAGCATATTGATAGCGTCGGCATCATTTTCTTTCGAAATAGAAGCTGCAGCCCGGAAAAACTCATCTTCTTCTGGAATTTCTACAAACATATTCCCTTCTCCAGTATAAAACCAGGTTTCGTTTATATCAAATTTTTCGCAAATATCTTCAATCAATCGAGGACTAGGAGTTCCTTTTCCTGAAATTAATTTAGTGATATAAGGTTGTGTAACCGATAATTTTTGGGCGAAAGCGGTTCTGGTTATTCCTAATGTTTGAATAATCTGCTGAATTCTGGAACTAAAATCACAACTCATATTCATCACCTCCAATTTGATTATTGCATATTTAAAGGAAAATGTCAATTAAGAACATTACTAAGTTATAAAAAATGTTGACATTATAACTTAAAAATGATAGTATACAACCAAGATGTGTTTGCGGAGGTGAAGAAAAGTGAAAGCACCAAGATTATCAAAAGACGATATGGCGGAAGGAAAAGAACTGATGCAGATTTTAGAGTCAATGTCAGCAGAAGAGAAGGTATTTGCAAGGGTATATCTTTCAGCATTGACGGACAAAAAGAAATATCAGGAAGCGACAGAAAAGAAAAAGTAGTGGATGTTCGTGGAAAATTTGTGCCGAAATTCGGCACAAAGAGAAAGGAGAGAGAATCATGACAGAAATTGAAAAAAAGGAAATGACACAGGAAATTTCAGATGCATTGGCAAGAAAATTGCTCAATGCAACGCAGGAACCTGAGTTTGCATATGGAGAAAAGATTCGGACTACGGATGTGGCCAAGTTACTTGGAAAGACGGCAGGATGGGTTCAGGCGGGGATTATTAACGGGTGGCTGCCAATCGGAGTTGCTACTCTGGAAGGAAAACTGGTCACAAATCAAAACCAGATCCGATCTAACAAACGTGTGGATTATACAATCTATCCGCAGAAATTATGGGAAGTAACCGGAATTGTATGGAAAGGACGAGATGCAGTAAACGGATAATCATTGTGCCGAATTTCGGCACATGTGGAGGTAACAAGGGATGGATTTAATTTTGACAGCAGTTCTTCTCATTTTTATTACAATTTATGAAATAAAATTCTTTTTGTATAACGAAAGAGAAGAATTGGAAAAGACATGTTATGCAAAAAAATGTATGTTTTGCGGAGTAATGTCTTTAGTTGTAGTGTGCTTGTTCAGAATATATTCCTAAATAATTTTTTGTGCCGAATTTCGGCACAGCATATGGAAATATAGGATAAGGGGTGATAAAAGGTGAAATGTCCATTTTGTGATTCCGACAGAGGGTATTATATGTTCGAAAGAGTACATAGGGCTTTACTGTTTAATTTTGACGGCGAACCAATCGGAGGAACAGAAGATGTTACAGATTATGCAGGACGTAGGAAACAGTGTATTGATTGTCACAAGATACTTCCACGGAAATTGTTTGAGAAAATAGAAGAAATATAAGAGAGAAGGCGAGATATGTGAAAGAAATTCAGTGTACTGCGGAAGAACTGAAAGAATTGGTAGAAAATCTGGAAGAAGGACAGATACTGGAGGTGACGTTTGATGCCGAATAAGGGATTAGACGTTGTACAAGTTAGGCTGGTGCTGGATAAGACTCTATACAGTGAAGAGCAGTTATCCTCTCCGGAACAGATCGTGCAATTTATGAGAAAAGAGTTGGCAGAGTACGATCGGGAAGTCTTTTGTATTTTGAATTGTACAACAAAAAGCCAGATTATCAATATGAGTATTGTCAGTATAGGGACGATCAATGCATCCTTGGTGGCAGGGCGGGAAGTGTTTAAAAGCGCAATCCTTTCCAATGCGAGCTATGTCATTCTGTTACATAATCATCCGTCTGGTGATCCGCAGCCGAGTCAACATGATTTTCTGGTTACAGCAAAATTGTGTGCTGGTGGAAATATTTTAGGAATTGACGTGTTAGATCATATCATTGTAGGTGGACGAACAGGCGCATTTCATTCCATGGCAGAATCAGGGCAGCTATCTGTTTTGAAAAACAGGGGCATTGATCAGGCGAAGGTTGTAGCAGAACCGTTGATTCAGAAGCCTACTAAAGCTAAGCATAAAGTAAGGAGAATCTGAACCAGAAAGTAAAAAGTGCCCAGACAAAAGCCTGGGCCAATGAATTATGAAAAAATGAAATGGGGATACAAGTGAGTAAAGAATCTACAGGTATTGTAAATTTTGAAGATTTGGAAAGAGGATTCCGGATTATGGAAGCCTATAAAGCAGGGAAGATTGCAGGAAAAGAATCAGTGAGGAAGAATATGCTGCAGTCAGACAGAAGAAAGCGCAGTAAAAATGAAAAAAACTGACATCCTTTTAAGAGTCAGTTTCATTGCTGATTGCGAGGTATTTATCGATGATTTTTTCCAAGGAAAGAAGTTCTTTTTCATCCAGGGTAGCAAGTGTTTTGAAGAGGTTTTTATGAAATTCGTTTTCACCAGCCATGATTCGATCAATGGAATCGCTGATAGTTTCGTCGGTTCGATTGAACATATCACCCTCTCCGGATACAAGCCAGTTGTAATTGACATTGAATTCACGGCAGATGGACTTAACCATATGTTCAGTGGCATTTCGATTTTCATTTTCAATATTTGAAATGGTGGATTTTGTAACACCGATTTCTTTTCCAAATTGTTCCATGGTTAAATTAAGAGATTTTCTTAATTCTCTGATTCGTTTGCCTTGTGTCATTAAAGTCACCTCCTGTGTTTAGAGCATAACATTAAAATGATAGAAAATCAATAGAAAGTATTCAAACGAAACAAAAACTATTGACAAAGTATTCAAAAAATACTATAATGTATTCAAATGAAACAGCAAGGTGGTAATATGAATAATAAAAAAATAATTATGGAACGGTTGGCAAAAAAGTTCATGAAGATTCGGGATCCGGATCTAAAAGGGTTCGCATTGATTGAGATGGTAGCATATGCTGCGGGAAAAGAGGCGGGAAAAGCGGAAGAACAGTCTGAGAAAAAGTAGTGTGCCGAATTTCGGCACAGAACTTTGTGACAAGAAAGGTAAAAAATATGGGAAGGATAGAACCGGAAAAGGAAATTAAAAAGGTTGTTATTCATTATGATGATGGTGAAGAAAAGGAAATAGAAAAAAAGGATTCTTTTGTGAGTTGCAGTCAAAGGATGAAAGCCTGAATGTGACATTTTATATGTTCCGGGTAGAAAGAAAATACCTGAAATCTATCATAGATGGAATGATGGAATTGTGGATGAGACTGGGAATATTTCCAACAATAAAACAAAGATTGGAAAAAGTAGGAGGGTAGGTTTGAAAAAATATTTGATAAAAGGACTATTAATTTTGGGCGATGTTTTATATTTTAGCTTTCAAATTTTTCTGATAATAGTATTTTTAGTTTTGACCATTCATTGTCTTAAAATGGGAATGTTGGCAGCCACGGCTATGTGTGCAATAGCTGCCGTTATAGTTGGAGTCTGGAGTGTTAAGAACATAAATAGTAGACCCAGTAAGCTAATAGAAGAATGGAAAGCAGACAAAAAATAATTTTGTGTACAATTTGCGTAAATTTTATTTTTAGTAAAGATGAGTAGTTTTCGCCAAGGAAAACAATATCTAAAATATGGCAAGCATAAAAAAAGATAAGCAAAGGTTGTACATATAAAAGAGCAAAATTGAAGCAGTCAGTCAATGAAGAATTCATAGTCGAAAAGTTAGGAATCGGAAAATGGAAAGATAAAAATAGTAGCGTGCAACAAATAAAGGACATACAACTAAAAATTACTAAATTGAACAAACGATGATAAATGCGTTTGAATCTAATATATCGTATTAACAAAAATACGGATATAGGTACTGCAATAATTAATAAAACACTAAAAACATTTTTAAATCCAAAGATGATGCGAAGAAATACATTAGTTAAGGGCATTTCTGTTAAAAATATTTTAGGTGTGAAAAACACGGAGCATACAAATGAAAGTAGAAAAATATAAAACACAGTTGTATGGATCCATTTTTGAATTTGTGTTTGATTCTGGTTTTGAATTGAAGAGGGAGAAAAAAGAATTCCGACCCTAATGTAAGGTTCTATTATAATCGTTTCACTTTTAGCAATCTTGGAATCTTTAGAAGTTGAATAAATTGTAAATAATAAAGCTGCAATACCGACAATGGTATTTATTAAATTCATTAAGTCATCAAACATGAGAATCCTCCCTCAAAATTAGGTTTTTAAATAAGTATAGCATAAAAAATGTTAAGTAATAAAGTTCATTTTCCTAAAACTAGAATATATGAAATAAGTGTGCCGAAATTCGGCACAAGAAAGGCGGTAAAAATGGGATTACATTTATTAGAGAAAGATTTAAAAGAAGGAAAAGAATTGATGGAGATTTGTGAGAATCTTTCAGAAGAAGATCGATTGTTGGCGCAGATTTATATTCTAGCATTGACAGATAGAAGTAAATATCATGGATCAGTGAAAAAATAAAGCTAAAGGTTTTCATTGGAAAGCGGTACCGAAATTCGGCACAAAAGTAAGTATGAAAGAGAGGAAAAATAAGAATGATTACACGAAAAACTGTGGCTGAAGAGCTAACACAAGAATTCCTTACAGAAATGAAGGAACGTAGAGTATTTGATGATAATAAAAAATACATTTTAGACGTAAACAAAAGTAAAATGTACTCTTTAGTACAGGGATTTTCCGTATATCAGTTACCCAAAGTGAAAGAAACGGAATATTTTAAGCAATCCGGATTTCATACATATTGGCTTCGTTTTCTTAATGAAAATAATCATGTAGTGTCAGCATGTTTGTCACGGGATAATTGGTCAGGTAATGGATTAAGGATTTTCTGCGAGGAAGAAAGATATGACAAAATATATTTTCCATCATCAGAGCAACTTCTAGAGAAAGATTTGCTGAAAAAAGTAGAAAAAAAGAAGGAGCGGCAGCTTACAAAATGAGTAAAGTGAATGCAATGGGGGAGTACCAAAGATGTGACAGATGCTTATGCAGAACTTGTAGAGAGAATATTGGAAATTGTGGAATCATGAAGGGAAGCTGCAGCGGATGTATCACATGTGTTGGAACTATTTTAAAATGTCCGAATGACAAGTATTCAGCGAAAGGAGAGCGGGAGTGAATGATAAGAGTGCGATTTTATTATTAGAGATGCTGGTTATGACAGCTCCATTCAGAAAGAGACTTCTGTTAAAAAAGCATATCAGAAGTTTGAAAGAAGCTGTCACTCAGGAGGAGCAAAGACAGTTATCTAAAATACTACAGGAAAAACTGACTATTTATGAAATACAAGGATCAACATCAACATTTGAACTATGTTGGTTGGAAACAGCGGGAAAATTTTTGCAAAGTTTAAATAAATAATTCCTATGCATTTTCTTTTATATTCAATGCAGATGGATTTTGTAAAAGGAATTGCTCTTTTGCAATAAGGGAAAGTAAAAATAAGTCATCCTGAATCAGTAAGTAAGTCTTAAAAAGATAGAGGAGAGAAAGACAATGATAGTTATCGCAATTTTGCTTTATTGGGCAGTAGGATTTATTGCGTATACCTTTTTGGCAGAGGGGATTTACGCTTCAAATTTCGTTTTGGCATTTTTTTGGCCGTTGATCGTGGTTGTAATCGCAGCCGCAGTCTTTGTTCAAATAATTTGTGAAAAAATAAAAGCTAGATAGGAGAGAAGAAAAAATGAGAGTATATGCAGTTTGGAATGGAAAAGGTGGAACAGGAAAAACAACAACAGCAGTAAATTTAGCATACAATTTATCTGTTTTGGGTCAAAAGGTATTGCTGGTGGACTTAGATCCACAGACAAATGCCACCCCATTTTTTACCAAGGCGAATGAAAATGCTTATACGGTAAAGGATTTGTTTGCCGAGTATCCGGTAAAGATAAAAAGATGTATCTATCGGTCAAAATATTCATTGCTTGATGTTATTAAGGGAGATACTCATTTATCAGAATTAGATGCGCATGATGATTTTATGTTAAAAAATGCATTATGGGATGTAAAAACAGAATATGATGCAGTCGTGATCGACTGTAGGCCGTCTTTTGAGAACCTGACAAGAAATGCTTTGTGTGCTGCAGATATTCTTGTAACACCAATACAGTTAGATGGCTATTGCAAAGATAACCTTGCCCTGGTACAGAGAATGTATGATGAGATTTTAACAGACTATCCGGATCACGAAATTGAATGGAAAGTATTTGCGAATAAGGTGAGATTGTTAAAGTCCAGTCGCAATATTTATTCCGAACTGATGACAAAATATACCTATCCGTTGGTAACAACGTGTGTGAGTGATCGGGCGGCAGTGTCCAGTGCAACGGTTGCAAAAAAACCTCTGCTGAAACACCGTAAAAATGATGCGGCAACAGAAGACTTTATGAGTCTGACAAAAGAACTGATGGGGGTATCGTAAAATGGCAAATTTAGGAGAATTATTCTCAAAGGTTCCGGAAAAAAGAGACAGCGGAATGAAACATCCGAGAAGAGTGACCCAATGGATTCATTATACAAAGTTGGTGCGAAGCGCTTTTCAATTTTACGGAGAAATTACAGAGGAAATACAAACGCTTGCAATGCTGATCAAAGCGGAAGGCGAAGTGCTGCAGAATGTAATTGTCCGGAAAACCGATGTGGATGAGTATGAAATTATAGCCGGGCATAAAAGGGTATTGGCTTGTAAATATCTGGTAGAAGAAGGCAAAGCGGAAGAATTTGCGTTTGTTCCATGCGATGTAAAGAGCATGAATGATATTCGGGCACAATTTCAGGTGATGTCCTCTAACTACCATCATTCGAAGTCCGACTATGAGAAAATGAAGGAAGTATCGGATATGAAATATCTGATGGAAAATTATCCGGAAGAATTTCCCGATGTTGCTGCAGGGGGAAGAGTGGTTGAACATTTGGCAGCACAGTTACATATGAAGCGATCTACAGTGTCAGAATATTTAGCAATCGATCATAACCTGATTCCGGAGGGAAAAGAAGCATTTAAAGAAAGTAAGTTGAATAAGAGTGCTGCGTGTGCCATGGCAGCATTACCGGAAGAAGAACAGGAAAAATTATTGACAGAAGGGAAGACCACGCATAAGGAAATCAAGGAATATAGGGAAAAAAATCTGGAACCATCAGAGGAAGAAATCAGAGAATTTTATAATATAGCGGTCAGTCGCAGATTTAGAGACTTATCTGGACAGCAACTGAAGGAAGCATTGATTGAGGACATGGGGAAAAGCCGAGCAGGCGGAGCAAGAGAAAATCTTGATTATCAGTGTGATCCCCGAAGAGTTTGTATCAATAATAAATGGATGACATGGAGCAAGTTTGTAAACCAAGTAGAAAAGTTGTTCCCAAGACATGTTAAGGAGATTCCGTCCACTGATGTAAAGGAGGTGAGCTGCAAATGCGAAGAAGCTGAACATCAGAAAAATGAAACACAGCATACAATTCACATTAGTTTCGATTTTAAAGTAAATACAGGGGAGTGTTTCGATAAACAAACAGAATCTTTTGTGAAAGCGATAGAAAAAGCAATGCTGAATCAGCAGTATGATAGTCAGACGGAAGAGATTGTCAGGAAGTTACTGTGCCGAATTTCGGCACAGTAAAGGGTAGAAATTGTGAAAGTAGATATTTTTTCTAGAATGTTTGAGTTCTATTTAACATCACATATTCATTTTCAAAATATGGCAGAATCTATTTTAATATTTTTACATGAGGAAGGTGATTGTGGAAACGAAGGAATCATTGAAGCAGGAATCCCAGAAGGATGGGAATGGTATCATTTTGAATCAAAATTTGCAAGAAGATGTAAACAGAGAATAGAAGCTGAAAGAGGATTTTACTTTCAAATCACAGAGGAAGAGAAAAAAGAATATTTTTCTAATATTGCTAACGAAGATATTCTATTTTGTGTAATGTATGCCCATTGGGTTGGGTTGAGTAAAAGAAAAATCAATTATATAAAAAAGGCAAAGACTGAAAAAACAGCAAAAAAGAGACTGAAAGAGTCCTTGCCAATTGAAAATATTTACTATATCAATCTTCCAGAAGAAACGATATCTGCCCATAAAATAGAAGAGAATATTTTGCTGGCAGAGAATGGAAATCGGTATGAAATTATATGAGTTACGGAAATTGTATAATTTATCAATAAAAAGGAGGAACACATGAATAAAGTAATTTTAGTAGGAAGACTGACCAGAGACCCAGAAATAAGATATTCGCAGGGTGAAGATAGTATGGCCGTAGGACGCTATACCATTGCAATTAACCGCAGAGTCAAACCTGATCAGGAACAGACAGCAGATTTTCTTCGGTGCATTGTTTTTGGACGTTCTGCGGAGTTCGCAGAGAAATATTTCCGGCAGGGAATGAGAATTGCCGTTTCAGGAAGGATTCAGACAGGAAGTTATGTCAATAAAGATGGAATTAAAGTGTATACAACAGAAGTCGTGGTAGAAGAACAGGAGTTTGCAGAAAGTAAAGCAGAAGCAGAGGGAAGACCTTTTCATGAATCAACCACAGATGCAGATGGATTTATGAATGTTCCGGATGGACTGGATGAGGAACTTCCATTTCACTAAATATACATAATAATTTATAAAAAATAGATATTATTAAATAACCAAAAGTGCAGGAGGAATGAAGAAATGAAAAAGAAACAGGTTTTGGTATTATTGATGGCAGCAACACTTACTGTAGGAACAGTATCTCCAGTATATGCAATGGAGACGGAAAGCGAAAATTGTGAAATGATGACAGAAATGGTGGAAACAGTGGAAGAAATCTCAAGTGTATCAGAAACAGAGGGTACATTTTCAGAAGAAATTGCAGAGTTTGCAACTACTTCTGAATTAGGAGTAGTTGATGAAGCAATAGCTCCAGATGCGGTTGCTGTATTATCTGAAACAGTTGCGGACGAAACATTAGTGCCTACACAGGTCAAAGAATCTGTTATTGTGGAAAATACAATGACATTGAGTGATACAGAGCTTACAGTCTATATGAAGAGAGGCATTGGTATCTATCCGATTTTTAGTGGTGAAGAAGAGAGCGTAACCTGGACAACAACAGATCCAAGTGTTACTGAATTGATATATGATCCAAGCTTGCCACTTAATATTATGATTTCAGGGCTGAAACCAGGAACAGCCACGGTTACCTGTACAAGTGCAAGCGGGTTAACGGCATCATGCCACGTTACTGTAAAACAATTGTATCATGCAGAAAGTGTAAGCATTAATCAGCAAAATGTTGCAATGAAGCCAGGAGAAGTAATGACATTGGATGCATCTGTGTATCCTGTAGAGGCCACGCCAACCACGGAATTAGAATGGTACAGTAGCGATCCATCCATTGTCGAGGTTGACAGTCAGACTGGTGAAATTACTGCATTGCAGCCAGGGACTGTTACTATTACGGTTTGGACTCGCAATAAAAAATCTGGTACGTGTACAGTAACAGTGAAAGATAAAGAATCTGTAGATAAAACAGCCTTAAAAATTGCAATTGAGACAGCTAAGGAAGCTCTGAAAGAAGAGGATAAGTATACAGAAGAGTCCGTCAAAGTCTTGAAGGCTGCAGTAGCAGAAGCGGAAAAAGTAGCAGCGAATGAGAAAGCAACACAGGAAAGTGTAGATGCAGCAACACAGGCAGTGGAGGAAGCAATAGAAGGCTTGAAAGAAAAACCAGCAGTGCCGGAAGTGAACAAAGATGCGTTGAAAGAAGCAATTGAGACAGCTAAGAAAGCTCTGAAAGAAGAGGATAAGTATACAGAGGAATCCATCAAAGCCTTGAAAACTGCAGTAAGAGAAGCGGAAAAAGTAGCGGTGAATGAGAAAGCAACACAGGAAAGTGTAGATGCAGCAACACAGGCAGTGGAGGAAGCAATAGAAGGCTTGAAAGAAAAACCAGCAGTGCCGGAAGTGAACAAAGATGCGTTGAAAGAAGCAATTGAGACAGCTAAGAAAGCTCTGAAAGAAGAGGATAAGTATACAGAGGAATCCATCAAAGCCTTGAAAACTGCAGTAAGAGAAGCGGAAAAAGTAGCGGTGAATGAGAAAGCAACACAGGAAAGTGTAGATGCAGCAACACAGGCAGTGGAGGAAGCAATAGAAGGCTTGAAAGAAAAACCAGCAGTGCCGGAAGTGAATAAAGATGCGTTGAAAGAGGCAATTGAGACAGCTAAGAAAGCTCTGAAAGAAGAGGATAAGTATACAGAGGAGTCCGTCAAAGTCTTGAAGGCTGCAGTAAGAGAAGCGGAAAAAGTAGCAGCGAATGAGAAAGCAACACAGGAAAGTGTAGATGCAGCAACACAGGCAGTGGAAGAAGCAATAGAAGGCTTGGAAGAAAAAACAGTTGTGCCGGAAGATAAAGACAGTATTGTTAAGATCCAGTTTGTAGATGAAAAAGGAAATGTAGTAGCTGGAGGAGATTATTTTGTTGATAAGGATGGTGATGGAATCTTCAATCACACGGAAATATTAGAATGGGTTCCTGAAGGATATGAATTAAAAAGTTTTGGGGATTATCTAGTGGAATTGTTTAAAGAAACACCATTGCAGCTTACAGTTGTAAAGTCAGAGAATCCGGATCAGAAGCCAGAAAATCCGGATCAGAAGCCAGAGAATCCGGATCAGAAGCCAGAAAATCCGGATCAGAAGCCAGAGAATCCGGATCAGAAGCCAGAGAATCCGGATCAGAAGCCAGAGAATCCGGATCAGCAGCCAGAGAATCCAGAGCAAAAACCAGAGAATCCGGAGCAGAAGCCAGAGGATCCAGAGCAAAAACCAGAGAATCCGGAGCAGAAGCCAGAGAATCCAGAGCAGAAGCCAGAAAATCCAGAGCAAAAACCAGAGAATCCGGATCAGCAGCCAGAGAATCCAGAGCAGAAACCAGAGAATCCGGAGCAGAAACCAGAGAATCCGGAGCAGAAACCAGAGAATCCGGATCAGAAACCAGAGAATCCGGATCAGAAACCAGAGAATCCGGATCAGAAGCCAGAGAACTCAGAGCAGAAGCCTGTTTCTCCAAAAACCGGAGATCCGGCGATGGTAGGTTTATTTGGAGTTGCGACAGCATTATCAGCCGGAATCATTGCGAAGATGAGAAAAAGTTTTAAAAGAAAAAAATAAGAAAAAAGAGAAATAAACTTTTGTAGGAAGGTAATTTCCGCAGATATGCGGGAATTACCACTGACTTGCAGACTTTATAGTAGAGTGCTGTGGCTGCAAAAGCACAAGTCAGATTGTGTGCCGAAATTCGGCACACATAAACATATACTCTCAAGGGATTACCGGATGGCTGCCAACCATTGGTAATCCCAAAGAAGGGAAGTTAAGTGATGCATAAAAATAATATATGGGAAAAATTAGAAATGAAAGAAAGGGACGAGCAAGCCAGAATTCTGGCGGAAATAGAGCATAAACAATGGAAGAAATTTCACAAGGTTATATTGCTTATTAGAAAAATTAAAGGAAAGATGAAATATGACGCATAAGAGCAATGGAAAAAAGGATATGAAGTTTTCGGTTATGTATCGAAAAATGGAAGAAATGTCAGATACAGAAGTATCTGTATGTGTGAGTATATTGTTGGATGATGCAAACATATTAGAGATTCGTAGAGACAAGATTCAAAATGCGATAGATGTAACAATCCAGTTACTAGGAATATCAGAGAAAGAAGTAGTTCTTTCTTTATTACCTAATGATGCCAATAGTGAAGAAATTATGATTCTGGGAGATAGGAAAGAACTATATATTAAGTATCTGATTGCAAACGGATATAGTGAATACTGGAAAGATAATATTTTTACCGTGTTAAAATGTACAGATACAGAAGGGTGAATCATACATTGCAGAAAGCAGAAGAAGAGAGACGAAAAATGCTTGAAAAAACTGCGGAAGAGGAACGGAGAAAGTATAGAAGATTACCTACATATTGCAAATATCCAGATTGTTTTCATTGTGTATATGGTGAGTGTGGGTGGACTGGAGTTCCAAGGAAGGATGAAAATCAAGAACTTATTCGGGCGTTTTCCATGATTGAATATTAAATGGTGCCGAAATTCGGTACCGGAAAGGTCAAAAGAACTTATGGGACAAATAATTACAGAGGATGATATAAAATATTTGTTGAAAAACAGAAAAGAGATACTTGTTCAAGATAGAATCCGGATTAAAGAAATTTATACAGAGTTGTCCGAGGAAGATTCCATTGAACAGATGCTATCGATTCCATCATATGATTTTTGCACAAAGGTACAGTCTGAACGTACAAAGCAAGATCTAGGAAATGTATTGGAACACATACAGCATATGCAGCGATCGAAAAGCTTAGAGCTACGAGTGGAATTATGGGGACTGTCCAATGAAATTGAAAAGATCAATCGTCTCTATATATGCTATCAGGCATTAAGCAGGATCAATATCCAAGAGTTTATGATTATAAAAAAAATGTATGTACAAAATATGGGATATTATCCGGTAGAAATGGAATCTGGCTTATCCCACAAAACTTTTGAAAAAAAACGACAGAGCGGAATTGCTCAGATCAAGTTGTGGTATGAAAGTGATTATGACAATGCATCTATAATCATAAAAACAGAAAAAAACCGGGAGAAAAGACCCCCAAAAAAGGACGAGAAGTCTTATTACCAGATGAGCTTAAAGGACATATGAAAAATGCAAAAATTAGACTTTAAAATAATTGATCGGTTGATTGGATATAATAAAACACGGAATTTGACCAATAAGGAATTGGATTTATTGTTATACTTGTCTCGTTACCAGGAAGAAACGGGAATTGTGAGAGGAGTATATTATAAAAATGTATGTGCAGAGATGAAAATGTCTGTGCAGTCTTTTTATCTTGCCAAAGCATCCCTGGAAAACAAAGGGATTATCAAGTCCGTGAAAGTGCATTATGCTGATTTTGATATTACCATTTGTGACAATGACTGGTCAGAGAAATCCTACCGTGAAAGTTATATTAATACAAATCATGAAATATTTTATAGTTCTGATTTTTTGAAGTTATCTGCAGGCGAAAAATTATTTGCTATTATTTTACTGAGGATCAATCTGGTGAATAAAGGCAGCTTTCGGATTGGTGTTAAGAATCTATATCGTACATACTGTGCAAGATTGGGAGTAGTCAAAAGAGTACTGCAGAGATATCTGGCCAACTTAAAATCACTATTTGCGATTGGGATCAAGGAAGGAATGTACTACATTACCATATACAAAACTCCGGCTGCAAGATGTCATGATGCTGAGAGTAGCAAGCTGCATCGCTATGTATTAGATATGGCGTGCCGTAGATGTAAAATAGAGGAATCTGTGGATTCCAGAAAAGAGTACAATGATATCCTGCATTTATTTGAGCAGTATTCTTTGTGGATTAAAGATACGATGAAGAGCCATCGTTTTGACTTTACAGCAATAATCCAGCGCTCCCTTACAATTATCAATGATAAGATAAAAAATAAATATAGATGGCAGAGAAGATTGAAGGCATCACTGGTACATCGTTGTCTAAAACAATTTTTAAAAGAAGAAGATATTATGCAGGAAGTGCTTGGGTTCTAAGAATCCAGGCTGTTTGCAATTAAATAATTTAGCAGAATAGATGAAAAGAATGATAGAAAAAGTCGTGATAGATCTGAAAACTGATCTTATCACGACTTTTTTCTGTGCTGACCTGCCTATAGAGGAAAATGTATTCTAAAAGCAGTGTAACTTATGAAAAAGATATTCTAATATCAATGGTCTCTAAATAGAAGAAAGGCAAAAATATTCCAAATTGAATGAGCAAGAAAGCAGATTATATTCTAAAACGTGTCATTAAGGAAAGGTCTGGAAACACTGGAAATACAAGGGTTTTTCGCATATATGAAGGTGGATTATATTTATTCTTATATTATATCCAATCTAATAATTTTATATAAATTCTTAACAGCCTATCTTTAATAGCTGTTTGCTGCTTCGCAGAAAAATTCTTTGTCTCCATAGCATAGATAACTCAAAAGATACTTATTAAAAAATA
>OBUX01000265.1_pt1 | contig 24420 bp, 21 predicted proteins | sample 1501181 | NCBI WGS metagenome assembly OBUX01 (sample SAMEA2579935, study PRJEB22360) | human gut metagenome | biome: human gut; feature: human-associated habitat; material: faeces | place: Denmark | collected 2008/2010 | reverse complement strand
GGGCCGGGACGCCATTTCAAACGTGATAAAACTGCTTAACAAATCAGCATAACTCATTAATAACATAAGAGAATGCGATGGCTTGCAAAAGTAATTCATTGCCTGAATAATATAAATTATATATAAATCTTATTTATGTGATAGTTTGAATTATCATTATAAATGATACTCACTCTCAGGGGCGTTGCGGTTTACTATGCAGGATACGGATTTTTTCAGCTGGCTTCGCACGATGTTGTTGCGTTTTCAGAGGATGGAGGCCGCAGAAGAGGTCTACCATGAAATAGAGCTTCAGGCTCAGCAGCTGGAGTACGATTACTATTCGTTATGTGTTCGCCACCCGGTACCATTCACGCGACCTAAAGTGGCTTTCTACACCAATTACCCTGAGTCGTGGGTTAGTTATTATCAGGCAAAAAATTTTCTCGCAATTGATCCGGTGCTGAACCCTGAAAACTTTAGTCAGGGCCATTTAATGTGGAATGATGACTTATTCAGCGAAGCACAGCCGTTATGGGAAGCTGCGCGCGCACATGGTTTACGCCGCGGTGTCACTCAGTATTTAATGCTGCCAAATCGGGCGTTGGGCTTTTTGTCCTTTTCCCGTTGCAGCACGCGCGAAATACCCATTCTTAGTGATGAACTGCAATTAAAAATGCAGCTACTGGTGCGCGAAAGTCTGATGGCTCTGATGCGTTTAAATGATGAAATAGTGATGACGCCAGAGATGAATTTCAGCAAGCGCGAAAAAGAAATTCTGAAATGGACGGCGGAAGGTAAGACATCAGCAGAGATAGCGATGATTTTGTCAATCTCTGAGAATACGGTCAATTTCCATCAGAAAAACATGCAGAAAAAAATCAATGCACCGAATAAGACGCAGGTTGCTTGTTACGCGGCCGCTACTGGCTTAATTTGATCTCTTTTCTGTTCTGCGTGCCAGATGCAAAAACCGGCTGAAAGGCACGCTCTCAGCCGGTTTTATATTACTGACGGTAGGCTTGTTTAATTTGCTTAACCGTTTTGGAAAATACTGCAGCCTGGGTTTCGTCTTCGATCAGCGCAAGCTGTTTTTCCATCTTTAACATCACGCGGCCCGCGTCAGCTTGTCCCATCGCCTGCAGCATCAGCGTCAGCATCGCTTTCAGGCAGGAGACTTCATTTGCCAGTTCTTGATTATTCTCGGCAGTAGAAAAATCAGGCGTACTCATTTATTTTCCTCGTCATGTTGCAATGAAAATTTGCGGTGAAAAATGTTAAGGCGGCGGAGTATACCATAAGCTTTGCTAAAAATAGCAGTGGTTGTTTTTTGAGCGTGATATCAACAGTACTATAAAATACGTTAATATAATGACCAATAAATATTTTTATCATGAATGTTTTTTGCCCGTATTGTTCGGGTTAATTAATGTTACATATTCAGCGGGCTGATTTTCATTTTTGCTGAATAAAGTCAATTTTTGTCACATTTCATCGCCGGGCTTACTGTGAAACGATCCCGGAAGCCGTTGGTGACGGGCGTGACCATAACTGTGGACAATCGAATTGACAAAAACGAGAGAAAAATCGAATACCCACCATTTTTAACGTTTCAAAGTTGCAATAAAAACCGCTAATATACGAATGACTAACTATCAGTAGCGTTATCCCTATTTCTGGAGATATTCCTTTGATCAACGTTCTACTTGTTGATGACCACGAACTGGTGCGCGCAGGGATACGACGCATTCTGGAAGATATAAAGGGTATAAAAGTCGTCGGTGAGGCATCGTGCGGTGAAGACGCCGTTAAATGGTGCCGGGCAAATGCCGTTGACGTGGTGCTAATGGACATGAGTATGCCGGGCATTGGCGGTCTTGAGGCGACGCGTAAAATCGCGCGTTCCACAGCTGATGTCAAAATCATCATGCTTACCGTCCATACAGAAAACCCTTTACCAGCGAAAGTCATGCAGGCCGGAGCTGCGGGCTACCTCAGCAAAGGCGCGGCTCCGCAGGAAGTCGTGAGTGCGATTCGTTCTGTCTATTCAGGGCAGCGTTACATTGCTTCTGATATCGCTCAACAAATGGCGTTAAGCCAGATCGAACCAGAAAAAACAGAAAGCCCATTTGCCAGTTTGTCTGAACGTGAATTGCAGATTATGCTGATGATCACCAAGGGCCAGAAGGTCAATGAGATCTCAGAACAGCTCAATCTCAGTCCGAAAACGGTGAACAGCTACCGCTATCGTATGTTCAGTAAACTAAACATTCATGGCGATGTTGAGCTGACTCACCTGGCAATTCGCCATGGTCTGTGTAATGCGGAGACATTATCAAGTCAGTGAGTGATCAGTTTGACGCAAAAGCGTTTTTAAAAACCGTAACCAGCCAGCCAGGCGTTTATCGCATGTACGATGCTGGTGGTACGGTTATCTATGTCGGCAAAGCGAAAGACCTGAAAAAACGGCTTTCCAGCTATTTCCGTAGCAACCTCGCTTCGCGCAAAACCGAAGCGCTGGTCGCCCAGATCCAGCAAATTGATGTAACGGTTACTCATACAGAAACCGAAGCGCTGTTACTGGAACACAACTACATCAAACTTTATCAGCCGCGTTACAACGTTTTGCTACGCGATGATAAATCATATCCTTTTATCTTCCTGAGTGGCGATACCCACCCGCGTCTGGCGATGCATCGTGGAGCGAAGCATGCCAAAGGTGAATATTTCGGCCCGTTCCCGAATGGCTATGCCGTACGTGAAACACTGGCGCTACTGCAAAAGATTTTTCCCATTCGCCAGTGCGAAAACAGTGTTTATCGCAATCGCTCGCGTCCGTGTCTGCAATATCAGATAGGGCGCTGTCTGGGGCCGTGCGTTGAAGGACTGGTGAGTGAAGAAGAATACGCTCAGCAGGTCGAGTATGTGCGCCTGTTTTTGTCTGGCAAAGATGATCAGGTGCTTACGCAACTCATTAGTCGTATGGAAACTGCCAGCCAGAATCTGGAGTTTGAAGAAGCGGCGCGGATTCGCGACCAAATTCAGGCGGTGCGACGTGTCACCGAAAAACAGTTTGTTTCCAATACCGGCGACGACCTTGACGTTATTGGTGTGGCGTTCGATGCGGGTATGGCTTGTGTCCACGTATTGTTCATTCGTCAGGGCAAAGTGCTCGGCAGCCGCAGCTATTTCCCGAAAGTGCCTGGCGGTACGGAACTGAGCGAGGTGGTGGAAACCTTCGTAGGTCAGTTCTATTTACAAGGCAGCCAGATGCGCACCTTACCGGGTGAGATCCTGCTCGATTTTAATCTTAGCGATAAAACGCTGCTCGCCGATTCCCTTTCAGAACTGGCGGGACGCAAGATTAATGTTCAAACCAAACCTCGTGGCGATAGAGCGCGTTATCTGAAACTCGCGCGCACCAATGCGGCGACGGCCTTAACCAGCAAACTTTCGCAGCAATCTACCGTTCACCAGCGGCTGACCGCGCTTGCCAGCGTGTTGAAATTGCCGGAAGTGAAGCGGATGGAGTGCTTTGACATCAGCCATACCATGGGTGAACAAACCGTCGCTTCCTGTGTGGTGTTTGATGCTAACGGCCCGCTGCGTGCGGAGTATCGGCGCTATAACATTACTGGCATCACGCCGGGCGATGATTATGCGGCGATGAATCAGGTGCTGCGTCGGCGTTATGGTAAAGCCATTGACGACAGTAAGATCCCGGATGTGATTCTTATCGACGGCGGCAAAGGCCAGCTTGCGCAGGCGAAAAATGTCTTCGCCGAACTGGATGTCTCATGGGATAAAAATCATCCGCTGCTACTTGGCGTTGCCAAAGGAGCAGATCGTAAGGCTGGGCTGGAAACGCTGTTCTTTGAGCCGGAAGGTGAGGGATTTAGTTTGCCGCCAGATTCTCCCGCGCTGCATGTTATCCAGCATATTCGCGATGAATCACACGATCACGCGATTGGCGGGCACCGTAAAAAACGGGCGAAGGTCAAAAATACCAGTTCCCTGGAAACCATTGAAGGCGTCGGGCCAAAACGTCGGCAAATGTTGTTGAAATATATGGGTGGTTTGCAAGGTTTACGTAACGCCAGCGTCGAGGAAATTGCAAAAGTGCCGGGTATTTCGCAAGGTCTGGCAGAAAAGATCTTCTGGTCGTTGAAACATTGATGTCTCTGTAGCAACATAGGGGTAATCTTACTGACAACAGATAGTTACCCGTCATTATGCAATTTAATATCCCTACGTTGCTTACACTGTTCCGTGTCATCCTTATCCCATTCTTTGTATTGGTCTTTTATCTGCCTGTCACCTGGTCGCCGTTTGCCGCCGCGCTCATTTTCTGCGTCGCGGCGGTGACTGACTGGTTCGATGGTTTTCTGGCACGCCGCTGGAATCAGAGTACCCGGTTTGGTGCTTTCCTTGACCCTGTCGCAGATAAAGTTCTCGTGGCTATCGCCATGGTGCTGGTAACCGAGCATTACCACAGCTGGTGGGTGACCTTACCGGCAGCAACGATGATCGCCCGTGAAATTATTATTTCTGCGCTACGCGAATGGATGGCGGAGTTGGGTAAACGCAGTAGCGTGGCTGTCTCCTGGATTGGGAAAGTGAAAACCACTGCCCAGATGGTGGCGTTAGCCTGGCTGCTGTGGCGTCCGAACATTTGGGTTGAGTACGCCGGTATTGCACTTTTCTTTGTGGCTGCGGTACTGACTCTGTGGTCAATGTTGCAATATTTGAGCGCTGCGCGTGCAGATTTGCTTGATCAGTGATCGTTTCGGCGCAATTTTCAGCAAACGATCAAAAGTGGTGAAAAATATCGTTGACTCATCGCGCCAGGTAAGTAGAATGCAACGCATCGAACGGCGGCACTGATTGCCAGACGATAATAAAATCAAGTGATTAACTGATTGCTTGATGAGTGCGGGAATAGCTCAGTTGGTAGAGCACGACCTTGCCAAGGTCGGGGTCGCGAGTTCGAGTCTCGTTTCCCGCTCCAGTTTAAAAGACATCGGCGGCAGCGGATGTCTGGCTGAAAGGCCTGAAGAATTTGGCGCGTTAACAAAGCGGTTATGTAGCGGATTGCAAATCCGTCTAGTCCGGTTCGACTCCGGAACGCGCCTCCACTTTCTTCCCGAGCCCGGATGGTGGAATCGGTAGACACAAGGGATTTAAAATCCCTCGGCGTTCGCGCTGTGCGGGTTCAAGTCCCGCTCCGGGTACCATGGGAAAGATAAGAATAAAATCAAAGCAATAAGCAGTATCGTGAAACCACCTTCGGGTGGTTTTTTTGTGCCTGCAACTTGTCGTTACACCCTCCTTAATTTTTAATCACCGGCAAAGCCACTCAAAAAGTATCTCTGATACGGACCGGCATGTAAGATAGGTGCTGGCGAGTTGAGATCCACAAGGAAAAGCGTATGAAAACGGGACCGTTAAACGAAAGTGAGTTGGAATGGCTGGACGATATTCTGACCAAATACAACACTGACCACGCCATTCTTGATGTGGCGGAGCTGGACGGTTTATTGACGGCGGTGTTGAGTTCTCCGCAAGAGATTGAACCGGCACAGTGGCTGGTTGCCGTGTGGGGTGGGGCTGACTATGTGCCGCGCTGGGCGTCAGAGAAAGAGATGACACGCTTTATGAACCTGGCTTTTCAACATATGGCCGATACCGCAGAGCGTCTGAACGAATTCCCGGAGCAGTTTGAGCCGTTATTCGGCTTGCGAGAAGTCGATGGCAGCGAGCTGACGATTGTTGAGGAGTGGTGCTTTGGCTATATGCGGGGCGTGGCACTTTCTGACTGGTCAACATTGTCCGATTCGTTAAAACCAGCGCTGGAGGCGATAGCGCTGCACGGTACTGAGGAAAACTTCGAGCGGGTAGAGAAGATGTCGCCAGAAGCGTTTGAAGAGAGCGTAGATGCCATTCGACTGGCGGCGCTTGATCTACATGCGTACTGGATGGCGCATCCGCAGGAAAAAGCTGTTCAGCAACCGGTCAAAGCAGAAGAGAAACCGGGGCGTAATGATCCTTGCCCGTGCGGTAGTGGTAAGAAATTTAAGCAGTGCTGCCTGCATTAAGAGAGCAAATTGGGTGTCAGCGTTAATTCTGGCACCCAATAAGGAATTTGAGGCTATCTAATCACCCCACTTCTGGTAACAAGCCTGCCGCAATCAAAAATTGCACGCCAATCACAGCAATACCACAGAGAAACACCACCACCAGCGCCGGACGACCACCTTTCACCCGGTAATCCGCCTGAGGATTGTGCTTCCTGCTTTGCCAGGTCAACAGCGAAGGGATAATCAATGCCAGTACCGCCAGCGCCACACCGGCGTAACCCAGCGCCATCACAAATCCTCGTGGATAAAACAGTGCAAACGCCAGTGGCGGCAGAAAGGTAATTGCACCAGTTTGCAATCGTCCACCAACGGTATTTGAACGCTGAAACAAATCTGCCAGATAATCAAATAAGCCTAACGCTACGCCGAGGAAGGACGTGGCGAGGGCTAAATCAGCAAATAAATGCACTGCCAGCTCAACATGCGGAGAGGCCACCATTTCGCGTAACGCCTGTAACAGCCCGTTTAATCCGGCATGATTAGCCAGCAATCCCATAAAGGTTGTTGAATCAATGCTGCCAAGGGTCGCCAGCTGCCAGAAAATATATGCCACCAGGGGGATCGCACTACCGATTATAAACACCCAGCGTAGCTTACGAATGTTGCCATCCATATAGCTGACAATACTCGGCACGCTACCGTGAAAACCAAACGACGTAAAAATCACCGGGATTGCAGACAGTGCCAGTCCCTGTTGCAACGGCAGGGTTAAAAGATTCACTTTGTGAATATGCGGTAGCAGCAATACCAGCATCACCACCAGAAAAATAATTTTGGCGCTGAACAGAAAACGGTTAAATAAATCGACCAGCGAAGTTCCGACACAAACCACGCCACCGGCAACAAAAGTGAACAACAGCACGCCAGCGGTTGCCGACATTGAAATACCTGTCCAGTCGCTGATGCTGGAGGCCAACAATTCACCGGCACCGCTGATGTATGCCGCAGTCAGAGCATACATTAAGAACATCATACTGAAGCCCGTCAGCCACTGACCGTAGCGTCCCAGATAGCGTTTTGCCAGCGTGCCCAGACCGGTATCTGCCGGGACATGCTGGTACACCTCCAGCAGTAATAGCGCCGTGTAGCACATCAACGCCCAAAGCCCAATTAACAAGATTAACGTGACGCTAAAACCAACACCTGCCGCAGCCAGCGGCATTGCCAGCATACCAGCGCCAATTGTGGTTCCCGCCACGATAAAAACACTTCCCAGAGTTCTGTTTTTCACGCTTTCTTCTGTCCTGACGATCTTTATGAGTGATATCTGCGGCGCAGGTTAAGGCATAACGGCTGATTCGTCAAACCGACGTTACATATGTTGTAAATATAAATGTACAATAAAAAGCGTTCAGTTCTGCGCTGGCGCAAAGTCTTCATAAGCGGCAATCGCTACGCTAGGCTTTTTTTGAGGAGGAACGATGGACTCTATTCACGGTCACGAAGTGTTAAATATGATGATTGAATCAGGCGAGCAATATACGCATGCCAGTCTGGAAGCAGCAATTAAAGCGCGTTTTGGTGAACAGGCACGTTTTCACACCTGCTCGGCAGAAGGGATGACTGCGGGAGAGTTGGTGGCGTTTCTGGCAGCAAAAGGCAAATTTATACCTTCAGAAGAAGGTTTTTCAACCGATCAGAGTAAGATTTGCCGTCACTGATTTGAAACGGCGGCAGAAAACCTGCCGCCGGAGAGCATTAGTTTTGTGTGTCGAGGGTAGAGAGTTCTTTGTCGATAAAATACAGACCTTCGCCACTTTTGCCTGCCAGGCTTAATTTATCAATAATCGATTTGAACAGTTTCTCTTCTTCATGCTGCTCAGAAACATACCATTGCAGGAAATTAAATGTTGGGTAGTCCTGATTGGTCATTGCAGCATGAGCCAGTTCGTTAATTTTCTGCGTGATTAATTGTTCGTGTTTATAGGTTTCCTGGAATAATTCATCAAGTGAGGAATATTCAGCAAACGGAGATTCAACGGTATTAATACGCGGTAAGTTGCCGGTATCAGTCAGGTAATCAAACAGACGCTGCATATGCGTCATCTCTTCCTGGGCGTGACGGCGCAGGAACGCGGCAGCACCTTCGAAGGTATGATAGCTGCACCAGGCGCTCATTTGCTGATAAAGCAGTGAAGAGTACAGTTCCAGGTTCATCTGCTCATTAAGTTTTTCAATCATTTCTGGTTTCAGCATGATAGTGCTCCACAAAGGTTATATTTGTTGCTGTGGCGTCACTATAATTTGTTATTTTATTATTTGCAAAAGGTAAAATATAAACATCATTTATTAAAAATACGAATGGGAATAAAACGCATTACCGCTATTTATTTAATCAGCGAAGATCCCCCTCGCTGATTAAAACGTTTAGAGAAAGACAGGGAAGGCGGAATGATGGCACTGATATGACAAAGTGAATTCCGTATTCAAACATAAGGAACCCGCAAAGAGGCTACAGTTGCCTACTGGCTGACCAAAGGGGATAGCGTGGGTATAGCCTGCCTGCTGGCATGCGCGATCGGCGATCCCGCGACTGACATAACGATCGGTACGGGCATGCTGCAAAAAAGCCTGATCATAAACCAACCGAACAATACCTGTTGCCGCGTCAACTTCGCTCACATGGGCCTGGCGAGTAACCGTACATCCTGTCAGCGTTATTAAGGAAAGAGTCAGAATCAGAAGTCTCATGGTCCAGCCAGAAGAGTAAAAGAAAGCAGTATTTTACGCGTTACAGCGCTGCGACAATGGCCGGAAAAGACGCCTGGCAGGCGCTATTTCTTGCCATCTGTATGTGTCAGAAATTGGGGGGCTGCTTTTTGATTATCATTTTTATAACATTAAAGGGGTATTTATGTGATTTATATCACATAAAGATTGATTTTTGTGATGGTTGTCATATTATAAACGCAAAGACAATAACACCTATATAACAAATGGTCGGAGTACCGCGATGAAACTGCGCAAGATCCTGAAAAGTATGTTCAATAACTATTGCAAGACGTTCAAAGACGTACCGCCAGGCAATATGTTCCGATAACAAAAAACCTGCTCCGGCAGGTTTTTTTGTGTTCTGATGACGGTGGATGTGACTATCGCTGAAGATGTGAAGCCGCTACTATAACGGCTTTCAAAATGCTATCAGGAGTTTACGATGTCCCAGCCGCTGAATGCCGATCAGGAACTGGTTTCTGATGTGGTTGCTTGCCAGTTGGTTATCAAACAAATTCTGGATGTTCTCGATGTGATCGCGCCCGTTGAAGTTCGCGAAAAAATGTCCAGCCAGCTGAAGAATATCGACTTTACTAACCATCCCGCCGCCGCAGACCCGGTCACCATGCGGGCAATCCAAAAAGCCATCGCGTTGATTGAACTCAAGTTTACCCCACAGGGCGAATCCCATTAAAAAACCGCTGCTTCAAAAAAATGAGGCAGCGGTTTCTCAAAAACTTCATCGGCGCAATGCATTGGCGCCGATGTATGATCAATGCAGCTGATGCGACACGACATTCAGAACATGTTGGTCGGTCTGCACAGGACACATACCAGCAAGTTTCGCACTGCGCACTTCATCAAGAATGGTTTGCAGTAACAGGCCATCATGCTGCTGTTCTTTTTCCAGATCGCGCAGGAAATTGACGGTTGAATCATCATTCAGTTCTTTCGCTTCATCGGCTAACTGCGCCAGCGTGCTTGAACGTTGCTCGTATTCTTCCATCGTTTTTTGGAACAGTTCTTCCAGAGAGTTCAGTTTTTCACCGGGAACATCAATGGCTTTAACGATGGGGGTAGCGCCGACACTCTTCATAAAGTTAAACATGCGCATCATTTGGGTCACATTACTCTGTGCCTGGGCGCGAAGGAAAGTGGCGGTGCCGTTCAGACTCTGTTCAGAACACCAGTTACTCAGGTGAAGGTAGAGATTGGATGCGTAAAACTCGCGGTTCATTTGAGAGTTGAGTTTGAGAAGCATTCCAGCGGTTGCCATACCTAATATCCTTATATCCAGAAGTGGAGAGGTGCAAGATAAATCAAAACACCATAATTACTGTTTGCAGAATAATTCCTTTCTGCCGGTCCGAAATGTGATCGTGGAGTCAATTCTGACGATGATCTGAAATAAGAATAACGTCTGAACGGGTATAAGAAAATGCTTAAATCATCAAGTTTATATATTTTTACATTTCATTGATGAAATCAATGTAACTGTAATGAATTTTAATGATGGTGCTTTTTGTATCTTGTTGATATTAATCGATGAATTTGAATTCATGATGAAGCAATGATTTTATAAAACGTTTTTTCATTTTTGCGATATGGCTCTCATTATACGTGTTCTGTTAATTAATGAGTACAGTGATAATTAATGGCGAAATGAATGACGCGCATTTTCCACATCTTTAAGTTGCGGTTATTACACCATTGCAAAAACTCAACGCCAGGTAATGAGGCCTATTGACTGGTTAAAAAGAAAACATCCCGCATGGGTACCAAAGACAACAAGGACTTCCAGGCTAATCTTATGAATTATTCTGCTGTGCACTCGATAATTTGTCTGACAAATTCGCTTTTCCTTATGTCTTTTCCCGCTAAATTTATGCACGTTCTCACTGTAATTCTGCGATGTGATATTGCTCTCCTATGGAGAATTAATTTCTCGCTAAAACTATGTCAACACAGTCACTTATCTTTTAGTTAAAAGGTAATGCTTTGTTTTCCGATTAATTTAACGAATGTCATTCGTTTTTGCCCTACACAAAACGACACTAAAGCTGGAGAGAACCATGCACAAATTTACTAAAGCCCTGGCAGCCATTGGTCTGGCAGCCGTTATGTCACAATCCGCTATGGCGGAGAACCTGAAGCTCGGTTTCCTGGTGAAGCAACCGGAAGAGCCGTGGTTCCAGACCGAATGGAAGTTTGCCGATAAAGCCGGGAAGGATTTAGGGTTTGAAGTTATTAAGATTGCCGTGCCGGATGGCGAAAAAACATTGAACGCTATCGACAGCCTGGCTGCCAGTGGCGCGAAAGGTTTCGTTATTTGTACTCCGGACCCGAAACTCGGCTCTGCCATCGTGGCGAAAGCGCGTGGCTACGATATGAAAGTCATTGCCGTGGATGACCAGTTTGTTAACGCCAAAGGTAAGCCAATGGATACCGTTCCGCTGGTGATGATGGCTGCGACCAAAATTGGCGAACGTCAGGGCCAGGAACTGTATAAAGAGATGCAGAAACGTGGCTGGGATGTCAAAGAAAGCGCGGTGATGGCGATTACCTCCAACGAACTGGATACGGCTCGTCGCCGTACTACGGGGTCTATGGATGCGCTGAAAGCTGCAGGATTCCCGGAAAAACAAATTTATCAGGTACCTACCAAATCTAACGACATCCCGGGGGCATTTGACGCTGCCAACTCAATGCTGGTTCAACATCCGGAAGTTAAACATTGGCTGATTGTCGGTATGAACGACAGCACCGTGCTGGGCGGCGTACGCGCGACGGAAGGTCAGGGCTTTAAAGCGAGCGATATCATCGGTATCGGTATTAACGGTGTGGATGCGGTGAGTGAACTGTCTAAGGCACAGGCAACCGGCTTCTACGGTTCCCTGCTGCCAAGCCCGGATGTACATGGTTATAAGTCCAGCGAAATGCTTTACAACTGGGTTGCAAAAGGTGTTGAACCGACCAAATTCACCGAAGTTACCGACGTGGTGCTGATCACGCGTGACAACTTTAAAGAAGAACTGGAGAAAAAAGGTTTAGGCGGTAAGTAATTTGCCGGAAAAATTCCCCTCTGCATGATGCAGAGGGGGTGTGAACGACCAGTGATTCACGGAGACGTTATGCAACAGTCTACCCCGTATCTCTCATTTCGCGGCATCGGTAAAACGTTTCCCGGCGTTAAGGCGCTGACGGATATTAGTTTTGACTGCTATGCCGGTCAGGTTCATGCGTTGATGGGTGAAAATGGCGCAGGAAAATCAACTCTCTTAAAAATCCTCAGCGGAAACTATGCGCCAACCACGGGTTCTGTAGTGATTAATGGGCAGGAAATGTCCTTTTCCGACACGACCGCAGCACTTAACGCGGGTGTGGCGATTATTTATCAGGAACTGCATCTCGTGCCGGAAATGACCGTCGCGGAAAACATCTATCTCGGCCAGCTGCCGCATAAAGGCGGCATTGTGAATCGTTCATTGCTGAATTATGAGGCAGGTTTACAAATTAAACATCTTGGTATGGATATTGACCCGGACACGCCGCTGAAATATCTCTCCATTGGTCAGTGGCAGATGGTTGAAATCGCCAAAGCGCTGGCGCGTAACGCCAAAATTATCGCCTTTGATGAGCCAACCAGCTCCCTCTCTGCCCGCGAAATCGACAATCTTTTCCGCGTTATTCGTGAACTGCGAAAAGAGGGGCGGGTGATCTTATACGTTTCTCACCGTATGGAAGAAATATTTGCCCTCAGCGATGCCATCACCGTCTTTAAAGATGGGCGTTATGTCAAAACCTTTACCGATATGCAGCAGGTTGACCACGACGCACTGGTGCAGGCGATGGTCGGGCGAGACATTGGCGATATCTACGGCTGGCAACCGCGTAGTTATGGCGAGGAGCGGCTGCGTCTTGATGCTGTGAAAGCACCAGGCGTGCGTACGCCAATAAGTCTGGCGGTTCGCAGTGGAGAAATTGTCGGTCTGTTTGGTCTGGTCGGGGCAGGGCGTAGCGAATTAATGAAAGGCATGTTTGGCGGTACGCAAATCACCGCCGGTCAGGTTTATATCGACCAACAGCCGATCGATATTCGTAAACCGAGCCACGCTATTACCGCAGGCATGATGCTCTGCCCGGAAGATCGCAAAGCGGAAGGCATTATTCCTGTGCACTCCGTTCGCGACAATATCAACATCAGTGCCAGACGCAAACATGTGCTCGGCGGTTGTGTAATCAACAACGGTTGGGAAGAAAACAATGCCGATCACCACATTCGTTCGCTCAACATCAAAACGCCGGGCGCTGAGCAACTGATTATGAATCTCTCAGGTGGAAATCAGCAAAAAGCCATTCTGGGCCGCTGGTTATCGGAAGAGATGAAGGTCATTTTGCTGGATGAACCTACGCGCGGCATTGATGTTGGTGCTAAGCATGAAATTTACAACGTGATTTATGCGCTGGCGGCGCAGGGTGTGGCGGTGCTGTTTGCCTCCAGCGACTTACCTGAAGTCCTCGGCGTTGCCGACCGGATTGTGGTGATGCGCGAAGGTGAAATCGCCGGTGAATTGTTACACGAGCAGGCAGATGAGCGTCAGGCACTGAGCCTTGCGATGCCTAAAGTCAGCCAGGCAGTTGCCTGAGTAAGGAGAGTATGATGTCTTCTGTTTCTACATCGGGTTCTGGCGCACCTAAGTCGTCATTCAGCTTCGGGCGTATCTGGGATCAGTACGGCATGCTGGTGGTGTTTGCGGTGCTTTTTATCGCCTGTGCCATTTTTGTCCCAAATTTTGCCACCTTCATTAATATGAAAGGATTGGGCCTGGCAATTTCTATGTCGGGGATGGTGGCGTGTGGCATGTTGTTCTGCCTTGCTTCCGGTGACTTTGACCTTTCTGTCGCCTCCGTAATTGCCTGTGCGGGTGTCACCACTGCGGTGGTTATCAACCTGACTGAAAGCCTGTGGATTGGCGTGGCAGCGGGTTTGTTGCTGGGCGTTCTCTGTGGCCTGGTCAATGGCTTTGTTATCGCCAAACTGAAAATAAATGCCCTCATCACGACTCTGGCAACGATGCAGATTGTTCGAGGTCTGGCGTACATCATTTCAGACGGTAAAGCGGTCGGTATCGAAGATGAAAGCTTCTTTGCCCTTGGTTACGCCAACTGGTTTGGTCTGCCTGCGCCAATCTGGCTCACCGTCGCGTGTTTGATCATCTTTGGCTTGCTGCTGAATAAAACCACCTTTGGTCGTAATACCCTGGCGATTGGCGGGAACGAAGAGGCTGCGCGTCTGGCGGGTGTACCGGTTGTTCGCACCAAAATTATTATCTTTGTTCTCTCTGGCCTGGTATCAGCGATAGCCGGAATTATTCTGGCTTCACGTATGACCAGTGGGCAGCCAATGACGTCGATTGGCTATGAGCTGATTGTGATCTCCGCCTGCGTTTTAGGTGGCGTTTCTCTGAAAGGCGGCATCGGAAAAATCTCATATGTGGTGGCGGGTATCTTAATTTTAGGCACCGTGGAAAACGCCATGAACCTGCTTAATATTTCTCCTTTCGCACAGTACGTAGTTCGCGGCTTAATCCTGCTGGCAGCGGTGATTTTCGACCGTTACAAGCAAAAAGCGAAACGCACTGTCTGATGCTTTTTTCCACAACAATTTAGCGTTTTTTCCCACCACAGCCAGCCGCCACAACGGTTGGCTGTTCTTCGTTGCAAATGGCGACCCCCGTCACACTGTCTATACTTACATGTCTGTAAAGCGCGTTCTGCGCAACACAATAAGAAAAGAGAAGGAGGAGAACCGGGTGACAGAACCGTTAACCGAAACCCCTGAACTATCCGCGAAATATGCCTGGTTTTTTGATCTCGATGGAACGCTGGCGGAAATCAAACCGCATCCCGATCAGGTCGTCGTGCCTGACACTATTCTGCAAGGACTTCAGCTACTGGCAACCGCAAGTGATGGTGCATTGGCATTGATTTCAGGGCGCTCAATGGTGGAGCTTGACGCACTGGCAAAACCTTATCGCTTCCCGTTAGCGGGCGTGCATGGGGCGGAGCGCCGTGACATCAATGGTAAAACGCATATCGTTCATCTGCCGGATGCGATTGCGCGTGATATTAGCGTGCAACTGCATACGGTCATCGCCCAGTATCCCGGCGCGGAGCTGGAGGCGAAAGGGATGGCTTTTGCGCTGCATTATCGCCAGGCTCCGCAGCATGAAGACGCATTGATGACATTAGCGCAACGTATTACTCAGATCTGGCCACAAATGGCGTTACAGCAGGGAAAGTGTGTTGTCGAGATCAAACCGAAAGGTACCAGTAAAGGTGAGGCGATTGCTGCCTTTATGCAGGAAGCTCCCTTTATCGGGCGAACGCCCGTATTTCTGGGCGATGATCTGACCGATGAATCTGGCTTCGCAGTCGTTAACCGGCTGGGCGGAATGTCAGTAAAAATTGGCACAGGTGCAACTCAGGCATCATGGCGACTGGCGGGCGTGCCGGATGTCTGGAGCTGGCTTGAAATGATAACCACCGCATTACAACAAAAAAGAGAAAATAACAGGAGTGATGACTATGAGTCGTTTAGTCGTAGTATCTAACCGGATTGCACCACCAGACGAGCACGCCGCCAGTGCCGGTGGCCTTGCCGTTGGCATACTGGGGGCACTGAAAGCCGCAGGTGGACTGTGGTTTGGCTGGAGCGGTGAAACAGGGAATGAGGATCAGCCGCTAAAAAAGGTGAAAAAGGGTAACATTACGTGGGCCTCTTTTAACCTCAGCGAACAGGACCTTGACGAATACTACAACAAATTCTCCAATGCCGTTCTCTGGCCCGCTTTTCATTATCGGCTCGATCTGGTGCAATTTCAGCGTCCTGCCTGGGATGGCTATCTACGCGTAAATGCGTTGCTGGCAGATAAATTACTGCCGCTGTTGCAAGACGATGACATTATCTGGATCCACGATTATCACCTGTTGCCCTTTGCGCATGAATTACGCAAACGGGGCGTGAATAATCGCATTGGTTTCTTTCTGCATATTCCTTTCCCGACACCGGAAATCTTCAACGCGCTGCCGACATATGACACCTTGCTTGAACAGCTTTGTGATTATGATTTGCTGGGTTTCCAGACGGAGAACGATCGTCTGGCGTTCCTGGATTGCCTTTCTAACCTGACCCGCGTCACGACACGTAGCGCAAAAAGCTATACGGCCTGCGGCAAAGCGTTTCGAACGGAAGTTTACCCGATCGGCATTGAGCCGAAAGAAATAGCGAAACAGGCTGCCGGTCCACTGCCGCCAAAACTGGCGCAACTCAAAGCAGAACTGAAAAACGTACAAAATATCTTTTCTGTCGAACGACTGGATTATTCCAAAGGTTTGCCGGAGCGTTTTCTCGCCTATGAAGCGTTACTGGAAAAATATCCGCAACATCACGGTAAAATTCGTTATACCCAGATCGCGCCAACGTCTCGTGGTGATGTGCAAGCCTATCAGGATATTCGTCATCAGCTCGAAAATGAAGCCGGACGAATTAATGGTAAATATGGGCAATTAGGCTGGACGCCGCTTTATTATTTGAATCAGCATTTTGACCGTAAATTACTGATGAAAATATTCCGCTACTCTGACGTGGGCTTAGTGACGCCACTGCGTGACGGAATGAACCTGGTGGCAAAAGAGTATGTTGCCGCTCAGGACCCAGCCAACCCGGGCGTTCTTGTTCTTTCGCAATTTGCGGGAGCGGCAAACGAGTTAACGTCGGCGTTAATTGTTAATCCCTACGATCGTGACGAAGTTGCAGCTGCGCTGGATCGTGCATTGACTATGTCGCTGGCGGAACGTATTTCCCGTCATGCAGAAATGCTGGACGTTATCGTGAAAAACGATATTAACCACTGGCAGGAGTGCTTCATTAGCGACCTAAAGCAGATAGTTCCGCGGAGCGCGGAAAGCCAGCAGCGCGATAAAGTTGCTACCTTTCCTAAGCTTGCGTAGGTGCGGTTAATCTCCCGTAAGTGGAACTAACAGCACATCGACCTCACTTGAGGTAATCACTCTTTTCGCCGAGCAGGATGCTCGCGAAAAGAAACTGTGATTGTGATTACCGCAAATCACCAAATCGAAATGATGTTTGCGACAAACTTCCAGAATATGTTCGCTTAACTCACCGTAGGCAATAAACGTCTTGTCAACGGGATACCCCGCATCCTGAATTAACTTATCAAGAAAGCTTTGCGTTTCTTCCTGCATCACGCTGCGTAAATCTTCAAGCATCGGCGCAGCTAATTGATTGTACATTTCCGGGTCGGAAGCGAGAGTAATTAAACTGATGTGTCCCTTTACTGGCCTGGCGATAGATACCGCTTTTGCCAGCAGTTGCTGACTTTCCGGTGTAACCGCAACGGCGACAAGAATATTGCTATAGCTCATAACCTGTTCCTTATTCTGTGAACTTCAGGTGACATTAAAGCTTTACTCCTAATGGAGAAACGACGCAATCCCAACTCAGTTAAACAGGTAAATATTAGTCTGGTCATTAGTAAATACAATTAATCAATTGCTCTTGGTTATCATATGATTTCAACTGTATTTATAAGAAAATAATGTACTGATTTCCCATATTGAACAAGTGGTTAATATATGTAAAACATTTTATTAACATTAGGTTGATTGTTGCCTTTCTTTGTAGTTAATTAGTTTGTTGTGCAGTAAATGTTTGTTTAAAAATGGCTTATCTGGTATTGCATTAAAGCGATTATTTATAGCAGATGATTATTTACGGTGAGTTATTTTAACTGTGCGCAACATCCCATTTCGATTATTCCTGTTTCATTTTTGCTTGCCAGTGTAGCGAAAAATTTTTTAACAGATTGAAATACACCCAAAACAAAAGTATGACTTATACATTTATGTTAAGTAATTGAGCGTTTTATGTGATCTGCATCACACATTATTGAAAATCGCAGCCCCCCTCCGTTGTATGTGCGTGGAGTGACGAGTACAGTTGCGTCGATTTAGGAAAAATCTTAGATAAGTGTAAAGACCCCCTTCTATTTGTAAGGACTTATTAAACCAAAAAGGTGGGTCTGCTTATTGCAGCTTATCGCAACTATTCTAATGCTAATTATTTTTTACCGGGGCTTCCCGGCGACATCACGGGGTGCGGTGAGACCGCATAAAAATAAAGTTGGTTATTCTGGGTGGGAATAATGCATACCTCCGAGTTGCTGAAACACATTTATGACATCAACTTGTCATATTTACTACTTGCACAGCGTCTGATTGTTCAGGACAAAGCGTCCGCTATGTTTCGTCTCGGCATAAATGAAGAAATGGCGACAACGTTAGCGGCACTGACTCTTCCGCAAATGGTTAAGCTGGCAGAAACCAATCAACTGGTTTGTCACTTCCGTTTTGACAGCCACCAGACGATTACTCAGTTGACGCAAGATTCCCGCGTTGACGATCTCCAGCAAATTCATACCGGCATCATGCTCTCAACTCGCTTGCTGAATGATGTTAATCAGCCTGAAGAAGCGCAGCGCAAGAAAAGGGCCTGATCATGAGTGAAAAAAGCATTGTTCAGGAAGCGCGGGATATTCAGCTGGCAATGGAATTGATCACCCTGGGCGCTCGTTTGCAGATGCTGGAAAGCGAAACACAGTTAAGTCGCGGACGTCTGATAAAACTCTATAAAGAACTGCGCGGAAGCCCACCGCCGAAAGGCATGCTGCCATTCTCAACCGACTGGTTTATGACCTGGGAACAAAACGTTCATGCTTCGATGTTCTGTAATGCATGGCAGTTTTTACTGAAAACTGGCTTGTGTAATGGCGTCGATGCGGTGATCAAAGCCTACCGTTTATACCTTGAACAGTGCCCGCAAGCAGAAGAAGGACCGCTGCTGGCATTAACCCGTGCCTGGACATTGGTGCGGTTTGTTGAAAGTGGATTACTGCAACTTTCCAACTGCAACTGCTGCGGCGGCAATTTTATTACCCATGCTCACCAGCCTGTTGGCAGCTTTGCCTGCAGCTTATGTCAGCCGCCATCCCGGGCAGTAAAAAGACGTAAACTTTCCCAGAATCCTGCCGATATTATCCCACAACTGCTGGATGAACAGAGAGTACAGGCTGTTTAACTGATACGGTGTGGCGAAACATTCCAGCAGCGGTAACGATGTACCGCTGCTTTTTTTTGCCCCTATCGCGTGTTAACGCCTGACGACTGAACATCCTGTCATGGTCAACAGTGGAAGGATGATGTCGTGCTTATCTTATTAGGTTACCTGGTTGTTCTCGGTACAGTTTTCGGCGGTTATTTGATGACCGGTGGAAGCCTTGGAGCACTCTATCAACCCGCTGAACTGGTGATTATTGCCGGTGCAGGGATTGGGTCGTTTATCGTCGGCAATAATGGCAAAGCGATTAAAGGCACGCTGAAGGCGCTGCCGTTGCTGTTTCGTCGCTCCAAATACACCAAAGCAATGTATATGGATCTGCTGGCTCTGCTTTATCGGTTGATGGCGAAATCGCGGCAGATGGGGATGTTTTCGCTGGAACGCGATATTGAAAATCCCCGTGAGAGCGAGATCTTCGCCAGCTACCCACGCATCCTTGCGGATAGCGTCATGCTTGAATTTATCGTCGATTATCTGCGCCTGATTATCAGCGGTCACATGAACACCTTCGAAATCGAAGCTCTGATGGATGAAGAGATTGAGACGCACGAAAGCGAGGCAGAAGTCCCGGCGAACAGTCTGGCGCTGGTCGGGGACTCACTTCCGGCGTTTGGTATTGTTGCGGCTGTAATGGGGATCGTTCACGCGTTAGGTTCAGCCGATCGTCCTGCCGCCGAGCTGGGGGCGCTTATCGCTCATGCGATGGTGGGGACTTTCCTCGGTATTTTATTGGCTTACGGATTTATTTCCCCATTAGCGAGTGTTTTACGTCAGAAAAGCGCCGAAACCAGCAAAATGATGCAGTGCGTCAAAGTCACTCTGCTTTCAAATCTGAACGGTTACGCACCTCCTATCGCCGTTGAGTTTGGTCGCAAAACGCTCTATTCCAGCGAACGTCCGTCGTTTATTGAGCTGGAAGAGCATGTGCGTGCGGTGAAAAATCCGCAACAACAGACGACAACCGAGGAAGCATGAAGAATCAAGCGCATCCGATTATTGTCGTCAAACGACGCAAAGCCAAAAGCCACGGAGCAGCACATGGATCGTGGAAGATTGCTTATGCCGACTTTATGACCGCAATGATGGCCTTTTTTCTGGTGATGTGGCTGATCTCTATCTCCAGTCCAAAAGAGCTGATTCAGATTGCGGAGTACTTCCGGACTCCGCTGGCGACAGCGGTTACGGGTGGCGATCGCATTTCTAATAGTGAAAGCCCAATTCCCGGTGGGGGTGATGATTACACCCAAAGCCAGGGGGAAGTGAATAAGCAGCCGAACATCGAAGAGCTGAAAAAACGCATGGAGCAAAGTCGATTGCGGAAATTGCGTGGCGATCTCGACCAGTTGATTGAGTCCGATCCGAAACTGCGGGCGTTACGTCCACATCTCAAAATCGATCTGGTCCAGGAAGGTCTACGTATTCAGATCATCGATAGCCAGAATCGCCCGATGTTTAGAACCGGCAGTGCCGATGTGGAACCCTATATGCGCGACATTCTGCGCGCCATCGCGCCCGTTCTGAATGGTATTCCCAACCGTATTAGCCTTTCGGGTCATACCGATGATTTCCCTTACGCCAGTGGTGAGAAAGGATATAGCAACTGGGAGCTTTCTGCCGATCGGGCCAATGCATCCCGCCGCGAACTGATGGTTGGCGGGTTGAATGGCGGCAAAGTGTTACGTGTCGTCGGCATGGCGGCAACGATGCGCTTAAGCGATCGCGGTCCTGATGATGCCGTCAACCGTCGCATCAGCCTGCTGGTACTGAACAAACACGCCGAACAGGCCATTTTGCATGAAAACGCCGAAAGCCAGAATGAGCCAGTAAGCGCCCTGGAAAAACCTGAGGTTGCACCACAGGTCAGTGTTCCCACAATGCCATCAGCCGAACCGAGGTGACAGCGTGAGCATGGATATAAGCGATTTTTATCAGACATTTTTTGATGAAGCGGACGAACTGTTGGCTGATATGGAGCAGCATCTGCTGGTTTTGCAGCCGGAAGCGCCAGATGCCGAACAGTTGAATGCCATCTTTCGGGCTGCCCACTCGATCAAAGGAGGGGCAGGAACCTTTGGCTTCAGCGTTTTGCAGGAAACCACGCATCTGATGGAAAACCTGCTCGATGAAGCCAGACGAGGTGAGATGCAACTCAACACCGACATTATCAATCTGTTTTTGGAAACGAAGGACATCATGCAAGAACAGCTCGACGCTTATAAACAGTCGCAAGAGCCGGATGCCGCCAGCTTCGATTATATCTGCCAGGCCTTGCGTCAACTGGCATTAGAAGCGAAAGGCGAAACGCCATCTGCAGTGACCCGATTAAGTGTGGTTGCCAAAAGTGAACCGCAAGATGAGCAGAGTCGTAGTCAGTCACCGCGACGAATTATCCTTTCGCGCCTGAAGGCCGGCGAAGTCGACCTGCTGGAAGAAGAGTTGGGGCATCTGACAATGTTAACTGACGTGGTGAAAGGGGCGGATTCTCTCTCGGCAATATTACCGGGCGACATCGCCGAAGATGACATCACAGCGGTACTCTGTTTTGTGATTGAAGCCGATCAGATTACCTTTGAAACAGTAGACGTCTCGCCAAAAATATCCACCCCACCAGTGCTTAAACTGGCAGCCGAACAAGCGCCAACCGGTCGCGTGGAGCGGGAAAAAACGACGCGCAGCAGTGAATCCACCAGCATCCGTGTAGCGGTAGAAAAGGTTGATCAATTAATTAACCTCGTCGGCGAGCTGGTCATCACCCAGTCCATGCTTGCTCAGCGCTCCAGTGAACTGGACCCGGTTAATCATGGTGATTTGATTACCAGCATGGGGCAGTTACAACGTAACGCTCGTGATTTGCAGGAATCAGTGATGTCGATTCGCATGATGCCGATGGAATATGTCTTTAGTCGCTATCCCCGGCTGGTGCGTGATCTGGCGGGAAAACTCGGCAAGCAGGTAGAACTGACGCTGGTGGGCAGTTCCACTGAACTCGACAAGAGCCTGATAGAACGCATTATCGACCCGCTGACCCACCTGGTACGCAATAGCCTCGATCACGGTATTGAACTGCCAGAAAAACGGCTCGCTGCAGGTAAAAACAGCGTCGGAAATTTAATTCTGTCTGCCGAACATCAGGGCGGCAACATTTGCATTGAAGTGACCGACGATGGGGCGGGGCTAAACCGTGAACGAATTCTGGCAAAAGCGGCCTCGCAAGGTCTGACCGTCAGCGAAAACATGAGCGACGACGAAGTTGCAATGCTGATATTTGCACCTGGCTTCTCCACGGCGGAGCAGGTCACCGACGTCTCCGGGCGTGGCGTCGGCATGGACGTCGTTAAACGTAATATCCAGGAGATGGGCGGTCATGTCGAGATCCAGTCGAAGCAGGGTACTGGCACTACGATCCGCATTTTACTGCCGCTGACGCTGGCAATTCTTGACGGCATGTCCGTACGCGTTGCGGATGAAGTTTTCATTCTGCCGCTGAATGCTGTCATGGAATCACTGCAACCCCGTGAAGCCGATCTGCATCCACTGGGCGGCGAGCGGGTGCTGGAAGTGCGGGGTGAATATCTGCCTATCGTCGAACTGTGGAAAGTGTTCAACGTCGCGGGCGCGAAAACCGAAGCCACCCAGGGAATTGTGGTGATCTTACAAAGTGGCGGTCGCCGCTACGCCTTGCTGGTGGATCAATTAATTGGTCAACACCAGGTTGTGGTTAAAAACCTTGAAAGTAACTATCGCAAAGTCCCCGGCATTTCTGCTGCGACCATTCTTGGCGACGGCAGCGTGGCACTGATTGTTGATGTCTCCGCCTTGCAGGCGATAAACCGCGAACAACGTATGGCGAACACCGCCGCCTGAATGAGTAAAAAGGTAACAATATGACCGGTATGACGAATGTAACAAAGCTGGCCAGCGAGCCGTCAGGCCAGGAATTTCTGGTATTTACCCTTGGTGATGAAGAGTACGGTATTGATATTCTGAAAGTGCAGGAGATCCGTGGCTACGATCAGGTGACACGGATTGCGAACACGCCAGCGTTTATCAAAGGCGTCACGAATCTGCGCGGCGTTATTGTGCCGATTGTTGACTTACGAATTAAGTTCAGCCAGGTGGATGTGGACTATAACGACAACACGGTAGTTATCGTCCTGAATCTCGGACAGCGGGTGGTCGGCATCGTGGTTGACGGCGTCTCAGACGTGCTTTCATTGACGGCGGAGCAAATTCGTCCGGCACCGGAATTTGCCGTGACGCTTTCAACCGAATATTTCACAGGACTGGGCGCACTCGGCGACCGCATGTTGATTCTGGTGAACATCGAAAAACTGCTGAACAGCGAAGAGATGGCGCTGTTAGATAGCGCGGCATCAGAAGTGGCGTAATTCTCCCGATTTCCTCAATTGAAATGAACCCGATGATCTGCGCATCGGGTTTTTTATTTCAATTGCGCGGCGGGTGGCATCAGCAATAAAGTTTCCCCCCTCCTTGCCGATAACGAGATCAACTTGTTTTCAGGAAGGTGCCTTATGATTAACCGTATCCGCGTAGTCACGCTGTTGGTAATGGTGCTGGGGGTATTCGCACTGTTACAGCTTATTTCCGGCAGTCTGTTTTTTTCTTCCCTTCACCATAGCCAGAAGAGCTTTGTGGTTTCCAATCAATTACGGGAACAGCAGGGCGAGCTGACGTCAACCTGGGATTTAATGCTGCAAACGCGCATTAACCTGAGTCGTTCAGCGGTGCGGATGATGATGGATTCATCCAATCAGCAAAGTAATGCCAAAGTTGAATTGCTCGATAGCGCCAGGAAAACATTGGCCCAGGCCGCGACTCATTATAAAAAATTCAAAAGCATGGCACCGTTACCTGAAATGGTCGCTACCAGTCGTAATATTGATGAAAAATATAAAAACTATCACACAGCGTTAACTGAACTGATTGATTATCTTGATTATGGCAATACTGGAGCTTATTTCGCTCAGCCAACCCAGGGAATGCAAAATGCAATGGGCGAAGCGTTTGCTCAGTACGCCCTCAGCAGTGAAAAACTGTATCGCGATATCGTCACTGACAACGCAGATGATTACCGATTTGCCCAGTGGCAACTGGCGGTTATCGCGCTGGTGGTGGTATTGATTCTGCTGGTGGCGTGGTACGGTATTCGCCGTATGTTGCTTACACCGCTGGCAAAAATTATTGCGCATATTCGCGAAATTGCCGGTGGTAACCTGGCGAATACCCTGACCATTGACGGGCGCAGTGAAATGGGCGACCTGGCGCAGAGCGTTTCACATATGCAACGCTCTTTGACTGACACGGTCACTCATGTGCGCGAAGGTTCAGATGCCATCTATGCCGGTACCCGTGAAATTGCGGCGGGCAACACCG
>OBUX01000235.1_pt1 | contig 30119 bp, 19 predicted proteins | sample 1501181 | NCBI WGS metagenome assembly OBUX01 (sample SAMEA2579935, study PRJEB22360) | human gut metagenome | biome: human gut; feature: human-associated habitat; material: faeces | place: Denmark | collected 2008/2010 | reverse complement strand
GTGCTAATGCCCGGGGGGTTCCTTTGCCGATCATAAAAGGCCCGCCGCTAACGACATTCGTCAGATGATTCAGGATAACCGTCTGCGGCTGATGCAACTGGCGGGGCCCGGAGCGCGCTTTACCTGGTGGGGTGAAGATGGCAATGGCGACGCCTTCCTCACGGCATGGGCATGGTACGCCGACTGGCAGGCCAGCCAGGCGCTCGGCGTAACGCAGCAACCGGAATACTGGCAACATATGCTCGACAGTTATGCCGAGCAGGCGGACAACATGCCGTTATTGCATCGGGCGCTGGTGCTGGCGTGGGCACAGGAGATGAATCTGCCGTGCAAAACGTTGTTGAAAGGGTTGGATGAAGCTATCGCCCGGCGCGGAACTAAAACTGAAGATTTCTCTGAGGAAGACACCAGCGATATCAATGACAGCCTGATCCTCGATACACCTGAATCTCCACTGGCAGATGCGGTGGCAAACGTCTTAACCATGACGTTGCTGAAAAAAGCGCAGTTGAAGTCCACTGTGATGCCACAGGTTCAGCAATATGCGTGGGATAAAGCAGCAAACAGCAATCAGCCGCTGGCGCACACGGTTGTGCTGCTTAATAGCGGTGGCGACGCTACCCAGGCGGCCGCTATTTTAAGTGGTTTGACCGCTGAGCAATCCACTATTGAGCGCGCGCTGGCCATGAACTGGCTGGCGAAATATATGGCGACGATGCCTCCAGTTGTGTTGCCTGCGCCTGCGGGCGCATGGGCTAAACATAAGTTAACTGGAGGGGGCGAAGACTGGCGTTGGGTTGGTCAGGGTGTGCCGGACATTCTCTCTTTTGGTGACGAATTATCGCCGCAAAATGTGCAGGTCCGCTGGCGTGAACCGGCAAAAACGGCTCAACAAAGTAACATTCCGGTGACCAGCAATGAGATTGACAGCGATGCGCTGTATCTCGATGAAATTACGCTTACCAGCGAGCAGGATGCCGTTCTGCGCTACGGTCAGGTGGAAGTACCGCTCCCGCCAGGGGCTGACGTTGAGAGGACTACGTGGGGCATTTCGGTCAATAAACCCAACCCCGCGAAACAGCAGGGGCAATTGCTGGAAAAAGCGCGAAATGAAATGGGCGAACTGGGCTATATGGTGCCGGTGAAAGAACTGACGGGAACGGTCACTTTCCGCCATTTGCTGCGCTTCTCGCAAAAAGGGCAATTCGTTCTGCCTCCTGCTCGTTATGTGCGTTCCTATGCACCTGCACAGCAAAGTGTTGCGCCAGGGAGCGAATGGATCGGGATGCAGGTGAAATAAGTGAACTGGTACAGAATCGTCTGGCTATTGGCGTTGGTAACTCTGCCAACGCTTGCGGAGGAGACGCCGTTACAACTGGCGCTGCGGGGCGCGCAGCACGATCAACTGTATCAGCTGTCGTCATCAGGCGTGACCAAAGTCTCGGTATTACCTGACACGCTCACCACGCCATTAGGGAGTTTGTGGAAACTGTATATTTACGCCTGGCTGGAGGATACCCATCAACCGGAGCAGCCCTACCAGTGTCGCGGCAACTCCCCGGAAGAGGTTTATTGTTGTCAGGCTGGGGAGAGCATAACGCGCGATTCCGCGCTGGTACGTTCCTGTGGACTCTATTTTGCGCCGCAGCGGTTGCATATTGGCGCAGATATGTGGGGGCAATACTGGCAACAGCGTCAGGCACCTGCGTGGTTAGCGTCTCTTACTACACTGAAGCCAGAAACCTCGGTAACGGTTAAATCGCTGCTTGATTCATTAGCGACATTACCTGCGCAAAACAAAGCTCAGGAAGTCTTACTGGATGTGGTGCTGGACGAGGCGAAAATCGGTGTCGCATCCATGCTCGGTAGTCGGGTACGGGTGAAAACCTGGAGTTGGTTTGCCGATGATAAACAGGAAATCCGTCAGGGTGGTTTTGCTGGCTGGTTAACCGATGGTACACCGCTGTGGGTTACTGGCAGTGGCACCAGCAAAACGGTACTGACCCGTTATGCGACGGCGCTTAATCGGGTTTTGCCAGTGCCGACGCAAGTTGCCAGTGGGCAATGTGTGCTGGTGGATCTGTTTGCTCGTTATCCGCTGAAGAAAGTTACTGAGGAAAAGAGTACGACGGCAGTCAAACCAGGCGTGCTCAATGGGCGCTATCGTGTGACGTTTGCCAATGGTAACCACATGACATTTGTCAGCCACGGTGAGACAACGTTACTGACGGTAAAGGGCAAACTGAAATTACAGTCGCATCTCGATCGTGAAGAGTACGTTGCCAGAGTTCTGGATCGCGAGGCGAAAAGTACGCCTCCTGAGGCAGCGAAAGCCATGACCGTGGCGATTCGCACGTATTTACAGCAAAACGCCGATCGCGATGGTGATTGCCTGAGCATCCCGGACAGTAGCGCTACCCAGCGCGTTTCAGCTTCGCCAGCCACTGTAGGCGCGCGGACGATGACCGCCTGGACGCAGGATCTCATCTATGCGGGCGATCCGGTTCATTATCATGGCAGCCGGGTTACCGAAGGGACGCTTTCCTGGCGGCACGCTACTGCCCAGGCGGGGCAGGGAGAGCGTTATGATCAGATACTTGCGTTTGCTTATCCCGACAACAACCTTAGCCGCTGGGGAGCGCCACGCTCAACCTGCCAGTTATTACCCAAAGCGAAAGCCTGGCTGGCGAAAAAAATGCCGCAGTGGCGGCGCGTGTTACAAGATGAAATGGGGTATAACGAACCTGACGTGTTTGCGGTCTGCCGCTTAGTCTCAGGTTTCCCCTATACCGATCGGCAGCAGAAACGGCTGTTTATTCGTAACTTCTTTACGCTTCAGGATCGGCTTGATTTAACCCATGAGTATCTGCACCTGGCCTTTGATGGTTATCCCACCGGGCTTGATGAGAACTATATCGAAACGCTGACCCGACAATTATTAATGGACTAATGCTATGCGAAAGATTTTTCTTCCGTTGTTACTGGTGGCGCTTTCGCCTGTCGCTCACAGTGAAGGTGTGCAGGAAGTTGAGATTGATGCACCGCTCTCTGGCTGGCATCCGGCAGAGGGTGAAGATGCCAGTTTTTCACAAACGATCAATTACCCGGCGTCGTCCGTCAACATGGCAGATGATCAAAATATCTCAGCGCAGATCCGCGGCAAAATAAAGAATTATGCTGCGGCGGGTAAAGTTCAGCAGGGCCGGCTGGTGGTCAACGGTGCCAGTATGCCGCAGAGAATTGAATCAGATGGTTCTTTTGCACGCCCTTATATTTTCACTGAAGGCAGCAACAGCGTGCAGGTCATCAGCCCAGATGGGCAAAGCCGACAAAAAATGCAGTTTTACTCAACGCCGGGTGCTGGGGCGATTCGCGCACGTTTACGGCTGGGTCTCTCGTGGGATACGGACAATACCGACCTCGATCTTCATGTCGTTACGCCTGACGGTGAACATGCCTGGTACGGTAACACCGTGCTGAAAAACAGTGGCGCACTGGATATGGATGTCACGACAGGGTACGGACCCGAGATTTTCGCCATGCCAGCGCCAGTTCACGGCCGTTATCAGGTGTATATCAACTACTATGGCGGACGCAGCGAAACGGAATTAACCACCGCCCAACTGACGCTGATCACCGATGAAGGATCGGTCAATGAGAAACAGGAAACATTTATTGTACCGATGCGTAATGCTGGCGAGCTGACGCTGGTGAAAAGTTTTGACTGGTGATTAATGGGGTTACCTTCGCCGTCGATGTTCAAGAAAACGCCCGATAACTTTCGCTATCGGGCGTTTTTATTGGTTAATTCAACCGCTCAATCACCATCGCAATTCCCTGGCCGCCACCAATGCATAGTGTTGCCAGCCCCAGCGTTTTATCGCGTGCCTGCATTGCATGTAATAGTGTGACCAGAATACGCGCACCACTGGCACCGATAGGATGTCCGAGCGCGATGGCCCCGCCGTTGACATTCACTTTCTCAGGATCAAAGCCCAGGGTTTTCCCAACGGCAAGGAACTGTGCAGCAAATGCTTCATTAGCCTCAATGAGATCAATATCCGCCAGTTGCAGCCCCGCCAGTTGTAACGCTTTTTGCGTGGCAGGTACTGGCCCCATACCCATCAATGCGGGGGGCACGCCACCGCTGGCATAACTTTTAATGCGAGCCAGGGGGGTAAGGCCTGCTGCCAGCGCCGCAGATTCATCCATAATCACCAGAGCGGCAGCACCGTCGTTAATGCCAGACGCGTTCCCGGCGGTGACTGTTCCTGCTTTATCGAAGGCCGGGCGCAATGCGCCTAACGCTTCAGCCGTAGAATCCACTTTCGGGAATTCGTCTTGACTGAAGACGAGGGTTTTCTTCCGGGTGACAATATTTACCGGGACGATTTCGGCTGTAAAAGCACCGGACTCAATTGCGGCAGCCGCTTTACGCTGTGAATGTAGCGCCAGTTCATCCTGCATTTCACGGGTAATTCCGTACTCTTTAGCCACGTTTTCGGCGGTAATCCCCATATGATAACCATGGGTGGCGCACATCAGGCCATCGCGCAGGATTACGTCATAAACCTGTCCGTCTCCAAGACGATAACCAGAGCGTGCTTTTGCATCGAGTAAGTAGGGCGCTAAACTCATATTTTCCATACCCCCCGCCACAATGCTCTGTGCCTGACCTGCCTGAATCGCCTGTGCAGCAAGCGCCACGCTTTTCAGACCTGAACCGCACACTTTGTTGACCGTGAATCCGCACACCGTTTCAGCCAGTCCGCTTTTTAGCAGCGCCTGACGTGCCGGATTTTGCCCCAGTCCGGCTTGCAACACGTTACCCATAATCACTTCATCAACGTGTAGTGAATCGATTTTTGCACGTTCAATGGCGGCTTTAATTACTGTCGCCCCCAGGTCGATGGCGCTGGTGGAAGCGAGTGAACCGTTAAAACTACCGATAGCAGTACGTACCGCACTGACGATGACACAATTTTTCATTTTATATTCCTTCTGTCTGTAGGGTTGCCGTCAGAACAGCGTTAAACCAATGACGAAAATGACGCCGGAGAAGAGCAGGGCAGTGATGCAATAGCCCATGATGTCGCGGACACCGAGTCCGGCGATTGCCAGTGCTGGCAGCGCCCAGAACGGTTGTGCCATGTTCATCCATTGCTCGCCGTAGGCGATCGCCATTACCGATTTACCGAGATCAGCGCCCAGCGCCTGGGCTGCGGGCATCACGAACGGCCCCTGAATAACCCAGTGCCCGCCGCCAGACGGAACGGCGAAGTTAATCAGTGCAGAACTAAAAAAGGTCATGACCGGGAAGGTGTCTTTGTTCGCAACATTGATGAAGAATTCGGTAATGAGTCCGCCCAGACCGGAGTGCTCCATCATCAGTTGGATCCCCGCGTAGAAGGGGAATTGCACCAGAATACCGGCGGTACTGCGTGCTGCCGCGCTGATAGCACGCATATAAGCCATTGGCGTTTTATGTAGCAGCAGACCCGCAATCATAAACATCAGGTTGACGGTATTGATGGTGATGTTGAAGCCATGTTCGCTGAAGTACATCGCCAGGTAAGCGATACCGAGTGCGCCGATGATCAACGTCAGAATGCGGCTTTCTTCCAGTCGCTCGGACGGTGGAGCATCTTTCGGTAGTTGCTTTTGAAAATCAGCCTCTTCCATGAGTAGTTTCGGATCGATACTCACCACGTCAGACGGTTTTGGCATCATCATGCGGGTGATAAATGGCATCACCACAATCAACGCCACAGTGATGAAAATATTAAAACCACTGAACAGAGTATCGCCCACCGGGATCAGCCCGGCGATATGCTCAACCGGGTTGCCCGGTGTTGCAGCCAACAGAGGCATTGAGCCAGAGAAACCGCCACCCCAGGTGAGAAAACCAATGTAGGCGCAGGCAATGAGCAACGGATAATCAGAACCGGGTACTCGCCGGGCGACTTCACGGGCGAACATTGCACCGACAACCAAACCAAATCCCCAGTTGATGACACAAGCGACTGAACCGAAGAAAGTAACCAGCATGACGCCCTGTACGGGCGTCTTTGCGGCGGAGGCGGCAGTACGCAGCAAACTTTTCACCGGAGCGGAGCTGGCAAGGGCATGACCGGTAACGATGATAAGCGCCATCTGCATACCAAACGCCAGCAAGTTCCAGAAACCGTCACCCCACATTTTCACCATGCTGATCGGCGTTTGTGGTGTTAACCAAAGCGCGATCACGAATGTTAGCAATGTCAGCAACATGGCAAAGATCAGTGGATCGGGAAGCCACCGGCTGACAAAACGCGTCATAAAACGCGATATGCGACCAATCATAAATCACCCCGTTGCGTATTCAGTTCGGCAGCGACTTCAAACCGAGCTTCTGTTTTGGCACGCACGGTGGCTAAATCACACCCGTCGGCAATTTCGGTGAGCCACATTTTGCCGTCAATAAAACGAAAGACAGCCAGTTCAGTAACCAGCATATGCACCGCATGTTGCGCAGTGAGTGGCATGGTGCAGCGGCGCAAAATTTTTGCTGAACCATCTTTGGCGCAATGTTCCATGGCGATGATCACTTTGCGCGACCCGGTCACCAGATCCATCGCGCCACCCATACCGGGCACCATTTTCCCAGGCACTACCCAGTTCGCGAGGTTTGCTTCTTCGTCTACTTGCAAACCGCCGAGCACGCAGGCATCAATATGACCGCCACGGATTAGCGCAAATGACATGGCGCTATCAAACATGGCTGCGCCGGGTAAAATGCCGCACGGTTGTCCGCCAGCGTTCACCAGATCTGGATGCGCTGTTGTGACCGGGCCTAAACCGAGGAAGCCGTTTTCTGATTGCAGAGTGATATGAATACCCTCCGGTAAATAATTGGCGACCATTGTGGGTAAACCGATCCCTAAGTTAACGATGTCACCATCACGAAGCTCTTGCGCCACACGGCGCGCAATACGTTGTTTCGCATCCATTATTTGCTCTCCTGTGAAACGATGATGTGGTCGATAACGGCACCAGGGGTGACAATATGGTCAGGTTGCAGCTCGCCGGTTTCGACCAGTTCATCCGGCTCTACCAGCGTGATATCAGCCGCAAGGGCTATCAGGGGGTTAAAGTTGCGGGCGCTAAGGTGATAGGTCAGGTTGCCAAGTGTGTCGCAACGATGAGCGCGAATTAGCGCCAGGTCGGCGCGCAGCGGGCGTTCGAGCAGCCAGGTTTTACCGTCGAGTGTCAGTGTCTGTTTGCCTTCCTCTACGACGGTGCCGACACCCGTTGGGGTGAGAAAACCACCAAGTCCAGCTCCGCCACAGCGAATTTGCTCGATTAGCGTACCTTGCGGCACCAGAACGACGTCCATCTCACCAGAAATCATGCGCCGACCTGTTTCCGGGTTGGTGCCGATATGTGAAGCAATCACTTTGCGGACTCGACCATTGACGATGAGCGGACCGATGCCTGTATCAACAAACGCGGTATCATTGGCTATCAATGTCAGGTCGCGAACACCAGATTCCAGTAATGCTTCAACCAGGCGGGATGGAGTGCCAATCCCCATAAATCCGCCCACCATGATGGTCATGCCGTCACGAAAGAAGCCGGTGGCGTCTTGTAATGTCATCAATTTTGTTTTCATTTTTTATCCCTCTTGCATACACCGTTGTGGGTACAGTCAGGGAATAGCAAGGGGAGTGCCAGAATGAGATTATTGAATGTTGTTATTTAACTAATTGAATAGAAAAGGATAAATTAGATGGGGATTCATAAGGAGAATGAGCGGCTATGCAGAAAATTGCGCACTGTGCAAATTTCTGCATAGCAAGTTTTGGCGTTATACATCCGCCGGATCGATACCGTATTCCTGGAGTTTATACATCAATGCACGGCGACTGATGCCCAGCATTAAAGCAGTGCGGGTTCGGTTTCCTTCTTGTTGTTCCAGCACTTCCATAATGATGCGTTTTTCGACGCGTTTAATTTCCTCTTTTAAATTACGCTCACCGACAGGGGCTGTTTTTGCTTCACCAGCATTACAGACTGGCTGACGAATCTGCGGCGGAAGATCCTCAGAAAAAATGATCGGGCCTGAATTCATCACGACGGCGCGTTCAATAACGTTGGAAAGCTCTCGAATATTTCCCGGCCATGACCAGGCGGTAAGCAGTGACATTGCCATCGGATCGATGTCGATAATATCGCGCTGATTCTCACTACTGAATTTTTGCAAAAAGTGATTAGCTAACAGGGAAATATCTTCCCGGCGATCGCGCAGAGGCGGCAGTATTAAATGAATAACGTTAAGGCGATAAAAGAGATCTTCACGGAAGGTGCCTTCTTTCACCATTGCCTGCAAGTCGCGGTTGGTGGCAGCAATGATGCGGATATCAACTTTTATGGTCTGATGGCCGCCAATCCGTTCAAATTCCCGTTCCTGCAGAATGCGTAGTAATTTGGCTTGCAGTACCAGCGGCATTTCGCCAATTTCGTCGAGGAGCAGAGTACCTTCGTTGGCACGTTCAAATAATCCCTGACGCAAGGTTTGTGCACCAGTAAATGCACCTTTTTCATGACCAAACAGTTCACTTTCGAGCAACGATTCCGGCAGCGCCGCGCAGTTGACTTTAATGAACGGCCCCTTTGCCCGCCGCGAATTGTAGTGAATCGCTCTGGCAATCAACTCTTTCCCGGTGCCGCTTTCACCGCTAATCAAGACGCTGGCCTGAGAAAGGGCAATTTTGGCGGTGTCTTTGCAGATGTCCATCATCGCCGGGCTGTTGGTGAGAATGTGCCCCCATTGCCAGCTGGTGCTCAGTGCCTGGTGCAGATGACGGATCTCTTTTTTCATTGACTGGAGTTGTAAAGCGCGCTGAACGATTAAATTCAACTCATCGAGATCAAACGGTTTGATAACATAGTCGAAGGCTCCGCAGCGTAGTGCTTCGACGGCGGTTTCCACTTCAGCATAGGCCGTCATCAGAATAACGGGTGTCCGGGTCTCATGGCTGCGCATCTCCTTTAGTGCCTTGATGCCGTCCATCTCTGGCATGCGGATATCCATCAACACCACGTCAGGGTGAATATCGGCAAACAGGTGTAATGCTGTGCGCCCGTTGTTCGCACAATGTGTTTCGAATCCTTGTAGTGCAAAAGCGGTGCTCAGCATACGGCGAACATTATCTTCATCATCCACAATAAGGATGCGATTAATAGCAGTCATACAGTCTGATTTCCCTGCGGGTTGATCGGTAAAATAAGCGTGAAGGTTGCGCCGTAGCCCGGCAAACTGGCGACGCGAATATCACCCTGATGGGCATTAATGATGCGTTGACTTAACGCCAGACCAAGCCCGGTTCCTGAGGCTTTGGTAGTGAAAAAGGGATCGAAGATCTTTTTTTGCAGCGAGAGATCAATGCCACTGCCGTTGTCCTCTATCGAAATGGCCTGTTGCGAGTCGCTATACTGCCAGGTTCGAATGCGAATTTTCCCTCGTGCACTGATAGCCTGGACGGCATTGATCAGGATATTCAGTAGTACCTGTTTGAGCAGTTCACGATCGGCGTTAATCGGGCTTAATTCATTATCCAGTTCGCTTATGAAGTCGACCCGCGCTTGTACGCCGGCGGTTTGTACCAGTACCAGAGTTTCTTCAACCAATGCATTGAGGCTGACTTGTTGCCATTGACTGTGGCGTGGACGTGAAAATTCGAGCAATTGCTGAATAACTTTGTTAATTGAATCGATTTCTTTGAGTACTACGGACAGATATTCCTGATGTATTGGGTCACGGGTTTGTTGGCGCAAGATCTGTACATAACCACGAATAGCTGTTAGCGGATTACGTACTTCATGCGCCACGCCAGCCATCAGCTCACCCAGTGTGGCGAGGCGTTCTGCTTGCGCCATGCGGCGCTGGGTTTCTTTGCGGGCAGTTAAATCAGAGAAAATCACCAAAGCACCTATCATTTCACCGTGCGTGTTATGAATACGACTGGTCGTGACACTGAGTTCAATGGTGCGGTCACGGCCTGGAAAACTGATCTCCAGTGCTACATGTTCGGTGCCATGTTCCAGCGTATCCAGTACTGGACTGTAGAACTGAGTATTGTCGAACAACATGGAGTAAGGCTGCCCTACCAGTTCATGACGTTGATAGCCAGTGATGACTTCTGCTGCTGGGTTCATGGTGGTTACATCACCCTGGCGGTCAATGGCAATGACGCCATCGGCAGCGTTTTCAATAATCAGATCGTTAAGTGTTCGCGTTTCACGCAGTGCCTGGGCGAGGTTGTTAACACTCTGACTGATTTGCCCCATTTCACCGGGCAATTGTGGTAATCGAGTGGGAATATTTTGTGCCAGAGTCGAGAGGCCATCGGTGATGATATCTATATTGGCGCTCAGGCGACGGGAGAAAAGGACAATCAACAGCAGGCTTATCAGCAAACCGGCGGTGAGCACAATGATAATCCTCACATCCATTTTCCAGGCCTGGCGGTGAATATCTTCGGTTAATTCATTGGCCCAGATATAGCCGAGGATTTCACCATTACGCTCAATGGGAATCATTGAATTCAAAATATCGCCGCGCACCTGCCTGCCTGAATAAACCAAAGGGGTATTTGTACGCATGACTTCGCGACCAGGGTGATCTGCGGCAATGGTAACGCCCACATTATTCTGATATAGCGCTGAAGGCGCGTAGGTGATTATCGCATCCAGCGTTTTGTTGTAATAACCAGCGCCGATGCCAGGGAAGGCGTGAGTGATATTTTCGGTAATGGGGGCAAGTTCTGCATTTAATGCGCGGATACGCTCCTCACGCGGTAAGTCGATGTAGAGATCGTAGCGATTGCCTAGCGCCTGATTAAGCAGGTTGACCACGGCAGAAAGTTTTTTCTCTTTTTCAGATAAGATTGCTGAACGTCCTTCCGTTTCTACGATATAACCAATAGTAAGCGTTGGGACAATGACCATCAGGATTGCCATCAGGATCATTTGATTGCGTAAGCGGCGTGGATAAATCCACTTCATATAATGCATGCTGAAATCCACTAGTCTTGTCCGGTATATGACGATTATCAGAGGTTAAGGTGATGATTTCTCGGCGGTGTATCATATTCCAGAGAAGAGAGAACATTGCGGTAACACGCTTTTACCGCTACCTTAACCACACTCCATCGGTCACCTGAGGCGGAGCTTCGCCCCTTTGAAATACCTTGCTTCTTTTCGTACAACCCTGAAAGCCTCGCGCTACATGTTCAGAGCATTGGCGTTAGTGCTCTGGCTGTTGATTGCTTTTTCATCCGTTTTTTACATCGTTAATGCGTTACATCAGCGAGAATCGGAAATTCGTCAGGAATTTAATCTGAGTTCCGATCAGGCTCAGCGCTTTATTCAACGCACCTCTGATGTGATGAAAGAGCTGAAGTACATAGCTGAAAACCGCTTATCGGCAGAAAACGGTGTGCTTTCCCCGCGTGGACGAGAAACGCAGACGGATGTGCCTGCGTTTGAACCGCTGTTTGCTGACTCTGATTGTTCCGCAATGAGTAACACCTGGCGAGGTTCTCTGGAGTCATTGGCGTGGTTTATGCGCTACTGGCGCGATAATTTTTCTGCGGCTTACGATCTAAACCGGGTATTTTTAATCGGCAGCGATAACCTCTGCATGGCCAATTTCGGTCTGCGTGATATGCCAGTGGAACGCGATACCGCGTTAAAAGCTTTGCATGAACGCATTAATAAATATCGAAATGCACCACAAGATGATAGTGGCAGTAACCTCTACTGGATCAGCGAAGGTCCACGCCCTGGCGTCGGGTATTTTTACGCCTTGACGCCAGTTTATCTGGCGAACCGGTTGCAGGCGCTTTTGGGTGTCGAGCAAACCATCCGGATGGAGAACTTTTTCTTACCTGGTACGTTGCCGATGGGGGTTACCATTCTTGATGAAAATGGTCATATCCTGATTTCGCTTACCGGACCAGAAAGCAAAATTAAGGGCGATCCTCGCTGGATGCAGGAACGCTCCTGGTTTGGCTATACGGAAGGGTTCCGGGAGCTGGTGCTGAAGAAAAATCTGCCACCCTCATCGCTAAGCATCGTTTATTCAGTGCCAGTTGATAAAGTGCTGGAACGCATTCGCATGTTGATCCTTAACGCAATTTTGCTGAATGTGCTTGCCGGAGCTGCATTGTTTACTCTCGCGCGGATGTACGAGCGGCGTATTTTCATTCCGGCGGAAAGCGACGCCCTGCGACTGGAAGAACATGAGCAGTTTAATCGCAAGATTGTCGCCTCCGCGCCAGTGGGTATCTGCATTTTGCGTACCGCTGATGGCGTCAATATTTTAAGTAACGAACTGGCGCATACCTATCTCAATATGCTTACGCATGAGGACCGCCAACGGCTGACACAAATTATCTGTGGGCAGCAGGTCAATTTTGTTGATGTCCTGACCAGCAACAATACCAATCTGCAAATCAGCTTCGTCCATTCGCGCTATCGTAATGAAAACGTGGCCATTTGTGTGCTGGTGGATGTTTCTTCGCGCGTGAAGATGGAAGAGTCGTTGCAGGAGATGGCACAAGCAGCGGAACAGGCGAGCCAGTCAAAATCGATGTTCCTGGCCACCGTCAGTCATGAGCTGCGAACGCCGCTGTATGGCATTATCGGTAACCTGGATCTGTTGCAAACCAAAGAGTTACCGAAAGGCGTCGATCGTCTGGTGACGGCAATGAACAACTCTTCCAGCCTGTTGTTGAAAATTATCAGCGATATTCTCGATTTCTCGAAAATTGAATCAGAACAGTTGAAGATCGAACCGCGTGAGTTTTCACCGCGTGAAGTGATGAACCACATCACCGCCAACTATTTACCGCTGGTGGTACGCAAGCAGTTAGGCTTGTACTGCTTTATTGAACCGGATGTGCCAGTGGCCTTAAATGGCGACCCGATGCGTTTACAGCAGGTCATCTCCAACCTGTTGAGTAACGCCATAAAATTCACCGATACCGGCTGTATAGTTTTTCATGTTCGCGCTGATGGCGATTATCTCTCTATCCGTGTTCGCGATACCGGCGTGGGGATTCCGGCGAAAGAAGTCGTGCGCTTGTTTGATCCCTTCTTCCAGGTCGGAACGGGCGTACAGCGAAACTTCCAGGGGACCGGTCTGGGTCTGGCGATTTGTGAAAAACTGATCAGCATGATGGACGGCGACATCTCGGTAGATTCAGAACCGGGAATGGGCAGCCAGTTTACCGTGCGTATTCCGTTGTACGGCGCTCAGTACCCGCAGAAAAAAGGCGTGGAAGGGTTGAGTGGTAAACGCTGCTGGCTGGCGGTCCGCAATGCGTCGCTCTGTCAGTTCCTGGAAACCAGTTTGCAGCGCAGCGGCATCGTCGTTACAACATACGAAGGGCAGGAACCGACTCCCGAAGATGTGTTAATTACTGACGAGGTAGTGAGTAAAAAATGGCAGGGCAGAGCGGTAGTGACCTTCTGTCGTCGCCATATTGGTATTCCGCTGGAGAAAGCGCCAGGGGAGTGGGTACACAGTGTGGCTGCCCCGCATGAGCTACCGGCATTGTTGGCGCGTATTTATTTGATCGAGATGGAGAGCGACGATCCTGCTAACGCTCTGCCGTCGACGGACAAAGCGGTCAGCGATAACGACGATATGATGATTCTGGTCGTGGATGATCATCCGATTAACCGGCGTCTTCTGGCAGATCAGTTGGGATCGTTGGGCTATCAATGTAAAACCGCGAATGATGGCGTCGATGCGCTTAATGTACTTAGCAAGAATCATATTGATATCGTGCTTAGCGACGTCAACATGCCAAATATGGATGGTTACCGCTTGACGCAACGCATTCGTCAGTTGGGACTGACGTTGCCGGTAATCGGAGTAACTGCTAATGCGTTGGCTGAAGAGAAGCAGCGGTGTCTGGAGTCCGGTATGGACAGCTGCCTGTCGAAGCCGGTAACGCTGGATGTGATAAAACAGACGCTGACGGTATATGCCGAGAGGGTCAGGAAATCGCGGGAATCGTAGGACGGATAAGGCGTTTACGCCGCATCTGGCATTCAGTGCAAATGCCAGATGCGACGCTGACGCGTCTTATCTGGCCTACTTTAATGTAATCTGTTGAAATAATGGGAATCGTAGGACGGATAAGGCGTTTACGCCGCATCCGGCAATCCGTGCAAATGCCAGATAAGACACTGACGCGTCTTATCTGGCCTACAGGTGATTAGTCTTTATCTGCCGGACTTAAGGTCACAGAAGAGAGATAATTCAGCAGAGCAATATCGTTCTCGACACCCAGCTTCATCATTGCAGATTTCTTCTGGCTACTGATGGTTTTAATACTGCGGTTCAGCTTTTTAGCGATCTCGGTCACCAGGAAGCCTTCCGCAAACAGGCGCAGAACTTCACTCTCTTTTGGCGAGAGACGCTTGTCACCATAACCACCAGCACTGATTTTTTCCAACAGGCGAGAAACGCTTTCCGGGGTAAATTTCTTCCCTTTCTGCAGCGCGGCGAGAGCTTTCGGCAGATCGGTCGGTGCACCTTGTTTCAGCACGATCCCTTCGATATCCAGATCCAATACCGCACTAAGAATCGCCGGGTTGTTGTTCATGGTCAGAACAATGATCGACAGGCTTGGGAAATGGCGCTTGATGTACTTGATTAAGGTAATGCCATCGCCGTACTTATCGCCAGGCATGGAGAGATCGGTAATCAACACATGTGCATCCAGTTTCGGCAAGTTGTTGATCAGTGCTGTAGAGTCTTCAAATTCGCCGACAACATTCACCCACTCAATTTGCTCAAGTGATTTGCGAATACCGAACAAGACTATCGGATGGTCATCGGCAATAATTACGTTCATATTGTTCATGTAATAGGCTACCTTGCTACAGCAAGCTCTTGACATAACTGTCAATGTCGCTGATGTATTTTTCTATTCCTGGAACATCCTTCTCACGAATCAGATGTTCCAGCGTTTCACATAACTGCTTGCCGGGTACCAGATTTAGCATGGCAAATACGCCTTTAAGACGATGAGCCGTTTGGGCTAACGCAGCAAAGTCACTGGTTGCTGCTTCAGTATATAGCCTCTTAACATCATCCGGTACTGTGTCTACAAAGAGCGCATAATAGCCGCTGGCATGGAGTTGCGCATTTTCATCTCCGCCCAGAGGCGATTCTGTCACCTCTTCCTGCGCCAGTTGCACTTCAATTAATTGTAAGACCGCTTCCTGCATAGCGTTGCTCATATTGAAATTGACGCACAATTGACCAGGCCCAATTTCCCGTACGCCAGACTCATCATCGCTTAAAAGCAAGCCAGAGGCAGTAAGATTAGACGGATTATCCGTTAAAAAGATATCATAATCTTGACTAATTAATCTTTCATCGGGTGTGATACAGGTTGCACCCCAATTTTCTAACTGGCGAGTGACAATATTCCGAATTTCTGCCGAAGTAACATCCACCATTACGCAGACATCATCCAGTAATCGCTCTTCTTCCTCTTCAACTTCCGGGTCAGCTGCGAGCATTTTGATATGCACAGAGTAGCGTGTACCAAGCCCATCCCGCGTTTTGATGTTTAAATGACCGCCCAGTTTACGCGCCAGTTGATCGCTCAGCCAGAATGCCAGCGGGTCCGCCTTGCCATAGCGATCGTTTTGGGTCTGGTTGATAAACGGGAAGTGCAAATTATCCATTTCATGAATGCTTACGCCTTCTCCAGTGTCCAGAATGCGGAACGTCAGGCGGTCTTCGGAGGACTCATCCTGATCAACCTCAAGGGTGATTTTTCCCAATTGCGTTGAGGTCACGGCATATTGCATCAGTAGTAGCAAAATACGTCGTAAGGCATCGCGATCGCCGCGGCGCATATCGTGTGCTTTCAGATGATTGTTAATCAGCAGTTGCAGACCTTTACGCTTGATGGCAGGCAACACTGAAGGCACTACTTCATCAATTAAATCCTGCACGGAGAACAGCTCCGTCTCACTTTTCCAGCTATCGTCCGCAAGCATGTTCGCTAACTGTATTTCATCGACCAGCCGCACCAGCACATCTGCCTGATTCGCCAGTTGTTTGCCTTCCGGGGCGTTGAGTTTAGCCGCGCTCTCCGCCAGGGACTGTGCGGGTTCTTTCAGCGCATCGCCAATGTTTTTCATAAAGGTCATCCGCCCCTGCTGGTTTTTCTCATACAGACGCTGCGCCTGCTTGAGTTTCTTGTTTACCAGCACTTCGCGATCCTGATCGCGAATAATGAAAATTTGTGTGCGCGGCGCAACCTGGCTGCGGAACATGCGGATCTCATACAGCTCGTTATTGATCGTCGCCTGAATAATCCCCTGATGCTGTTCCGCCATGGTGGTGATGTTTTGCAGATTCAAATGCGGCAGCAAATGATCGGCAATTTTGTTACTTATGACTGTGCGGTTCGATTCCTGATCGTGAACCAGCAGGCCGAGCGGCAGCAGTGAGACTATCTCTTCATTAATTGCCCGTAAAATGCGCAATTCGTTATTGACCGCCGTGCTGGGGACGCTTTCTGTACTGCGGCTGGAGAAATGGCGGAATGTGGTATAGCCAAATAACGCCAGCGCCAGCAAACCGATGTTCAGCAGCAGTGGCAGCAGAATGTTTTGCAACGTATCCAGCAGTAAGGTGCCGTAAGGAACCTGCCAGACCAGGCGCATATCGGTAGAGTTGAGTGCCGAGGAGATTTCAATCTTCGTACTGTTAAAGTGGATACTGACGCTATCCGTCCCTTCTTTCTCATTTTCATTGTTTCCCGTTGCCGTCGCGTCTGGCTCAAGGCGGAAACTGTCCAGCGGCATACCCGGTGGGATCAAATCATTAATCGGCAGATCAAAAGCCACGACCGTTGCCAGATGTCCCGGCTGGTTGAACGTGGTACGCAAGGTAAAGTAATGACCGTTCTGCCAGGCCAGGCGGCGCATGTTAGAAAAACTTTCGCGTTCATCGAGGGCGTTGGCCTGTTGCAACATCTCTGCACGACGTGAATCAACAATGTCGCTGACGGTCGATTCTTTAAATCCGGAGGTGAGATCTTTGAGGGGCAGGGTTGAGATCAGCACCAGACTGTTATCCTGACCATTCAGGTAATACATCGACCACGGTACATTTTCTGCGCCCCACAATGTGTCCAGATAGGTGGACATCCGTTGAGTCATCTCAAGCGTTGAGTTGTCGTGAGAGCCAAAGATTAAGGCTTCCGTTTTGCGGCGTGGTTTTTCCAGATAGTAGACATCCTGTTTCAGGCGCGTCTCTTGTAAACCTTCGCCGGAGGAGGGGGAGGTCGTCGCGGCAATGTTGTCGTAGATCTGCCAGGTCACGTAACGCCAGGTATCGACGCGCTTTTGGATTGCGTGGGTAATGTCGACAATCTGGTAACTTTTATCTTTCAGCCAGGCGTTAACGGCGCTTTGTACCATTACACCCATCGTCACCAGTAACACAATGATCAACAGTAAAAAGAAGCGGGTAATGCTCCCCGGTAGGAGTGAAAAGCGGGTCGTGGCCGTTGTCTCTTTCTGACGCATTCGTGTTTATGACCTGTTAAAACTTCGCGAAGTGATAGGGCAGTATAAAGGGTACAGTGTGAAATTCCAGACTCTTACCTGATTGATGATTCTCTATTCTCCAGTGATATTTATCATCCTGCATTGGGTGAAATAGATGTACAAGCGCCATTTTGCTGTACAAATAACCTACAAAAAGCCCAACGAAATTAATTGCAAATAAACGAAGATTGCTGGAAATTATGCCTATGTTAATTATTTGTGAAATAGTTAACAGGCGTTATAGTTTTTCTGTGGTAGCACAGAATAATGAAAAGTGTGTAAAGAAGGGTAAAAAAAACCGGATGCGAGGCATCCGGTTGAAATAGGGGTAAACAGACATTCAGAAATGAATGACGGTAATAAATAAAGTTAATGATGATAGCGGAAGATATTCTAGTTGCGAGTGAAGGTTTTGTTTTGACATTCAGTGCTGTCAAATAATTAAGAATAAGTTATTGATTTTAACCTTGAATTAATATTGCTTGATGTTAGGTGCTTATTTGGTCATTCCGCAATAATCTTAAAAAGTTCCCTTTCATTTACATTCTGAAACATCTATAGCGATAAATGAAACATCTTAAAAGTTTTAGTATCATATTCGTGTTGGATTATTCTGCATTTTTGGGGAGAATGGACTTGCCGACTGATTAATGAGGGTTAATCAGTATGCAGTGGCATAAAAAAGCAAATAAAGGCATATAACAGAGGGTTAATAACATGAAAGTTAAAGTACTGTCCCTCCTGGTCCCAGCTCTGCTGGTAGCAGGCGCAGCAAACGCTGCTGAAGTTTACAACAAAGACGGCAACAAATTAGATCTGTACGGTAAAGTAGACGGCCTGCACTATTTCTCTGACGACAAGTCTGTAGATGGCGACCAGACCTACATGCGTCTTGGCTTCAAAGGTGAAACTCAGGTTACTGACCAACTGACCGGTTACGGCCAGTGGGAATATCAGATCCAGGGCAACAGCGCTGAAAACGAAAACAACTCCTGGACCCGTGTGGCATTCGCAGGTCTGAAATTCCAGGATGTGGGTTCTTTCGACTACGGTCGTAACTACGGCGTTGTTTATGACGTAACTTCCTGGACCGACGTCCTGCCAGAATTCGGTGGCGACACTTACGGTTCTGACAACTTCATGCAGCAGCGTGGTAACGGCTTCGCGACCTACCGTAACACCGACTTCTTCGGTCTGGTTGACGGCCTGAACTTTGCTGTTCAGTACCAGGGTAAAAACGGTAGCGTAGATGGCGAAGGCATGACCAACAATGGTCGTGGTGCTCTGCGTCAGAACGGCGACGGCGTTGGCGGTTCTATCACTTATGATTACGAAGGCTTCGGTATCGGTGCTGCAGTGTCCAGCTCCAAACGTACTGACGCTCAGAATGGTACTTACGTAGTTGATAATGTAACTCATAACTACATCGGTACTGGCGACCGTGCTGAAACCTACACTGGTGGTCTGAAATACGACGCTAACAACATCTACCTGGCTGCTCAGTACACCCAGACCTACAACGCAACTCGCGTAGGTTCCCTGGGTTGGGCGAACAAAGCACAGAACTTCGAAGCTGTTGCTCAGTACCAGTTCGACTTCGGTCTGCGTCCGTCCCTGGCTTACCTGCAGTCTAAAGGTAAAAACCTGGGTGTCATCAATGGCCGTAACTACGACGACGAAGATATCCTGAAATATGTTGATGTTGGTGCGACCTACTACTTCAACAAAAACATGTCCACCTACGTTGACTACAAAATCAACCTGCTGGACGACAACCAGTTCACTCGTGACGCTGGCATCAACACTGATAACATCGTAGCTCTGGGCCTGGTTTACCAGTTCTAATCTCGATTGATATCGAACAAAGGGCCTGCGGGCCCTTTTTTCATTGTTTTCAGCGTACAAACACAGTTTTTTGGTGTACTCTTGCGACCGTTCGCATGAGGATAATCACGTATGGAAATAAGCTTTACCCGCGTGGCACTGCTGGCTGCCGCGCTCTTCTTTGTTGGTTGCGATCAAAAACCACAACCCGCCAAAACCCACGCTACTGAAGTTACCGTTCTTGAAGGCAAAACCATGGGTACCTTCTGGCGTGCCAGCATCCCGGGCATTGACGCCAAACGCAGTGCCGAACTTAAAGAAAAGATTCAGACCCAACTGGACGCTGACGATCAGCTGCTTTCGACCTATAAAAAAGATTCCGCGCTGATGCGCTTTAACGACTCGCAAAGTTTGTCGCCGTGGCCGGTAAGTGAAGCGATGGCCGATATCGTCACCACCTCGCTGCGCATTGGCGCAAGGACCGATGGTGCGATGGATATAACCATCGGGCCGCTGGTGAATCTGTGGGGCTTTGGTCCGGAACAACAACCGGTTCAAATTCCGAGCCAGGAACAGATCGATGCGATGAAAGCCAAAACCGGCTTACAGCACCTGACGGTCATTAATCAGTCGCATCAGCAATATCTGCAAAAAGACCTGCCGGATTTATATGTCGATCTCTCCACCGTCGGCGAAGGTTATGCGGCGGATCACCTGGCACGCTTGATGGAGCAGGAAGGGATTTCCCGCTATCTGGTGTCGGTGCGGGGGAGCCGTGGCGGGTGGCGATTCAAAAACCAACCGATAAAGAAAACGCGGTTCAGGCCGTGGTGGATATCAACGGTCATGGGATTAGTACCTCTGGCAGCTACCGTAACTATTACGAACTGGACGGCAAACGTCTTTCTCATGTTATCGATCCGCAAACCGGGCGTCCTATCGAACACAATCTCGTATCCGTGACGGTGATTGCCCCGACGGCGCTGGAAGCCGATGCCTGGGATACTGGCTTAATGGTACTCGGACCGGAGAAAGCCAAAGAGGTTGTTCGCCGGGAAGGACTGGCGGTCTACATGATCACCAAAGAGGGCGATAATTTTAAAACCTGGATGTCGCCGCAGTTTAAAAGCTTCCTTATCAGCGAAAAAAATTAAAGCGCAAGATTGTTGGTTTTTGCGCGATGGTGACCGGGCAGACTAACGGCTATCCTTAACCAGGGAGCTGATTATGAAAAACGCCACATGTTTAACTGACGATCAACGCTGGCAATCTGTCTTAGCCCGCGACCCGAACGCCGACGGCGAATTCGTTTTCGCCGTGCGCACCACGGGTATCTTTTGCCGTCCGTCTTGCCGAGCCAGACATGCCTTGCGGGAAAATGTCTCCTTCTACGCAAATGCCAGCGAGGCGCTTGCCGCTGGCTTTCGTCCCTGCAAACGTTGTCAGCCAGACAAAGCCAATCCCCGGCAACATCGCCTTGATAAAATTACCCACGCCTGCCGACTTCTGGAACAGGAAACGCCTGTAACGCTGGAAGCCTTAGCCGACCAGGTGGCGATGAGTCCATTTCATTTGCATCGGTTGTTTAAAGCGACTACCGGAATGACGCCTAAAGCCTGGCAACAGGCCTGGCGCGCTCGCCGTTTGCGCGAATTGCTGGCGAAAGGGGAGAGCGTGACTACATCTATTCTTAACGCCGGATTCCCCGACAGCAGCAGTTACTACCGCAAAGCCGACGAAACGCTGGGCATGACGGCTAAACAATTCCGTCACGGTGGCGAAAATCTGGCGGTGCGTTACGCGCTGGCTGATTGTGAGCTGGGCCGTTGCCTGGTGGCAGAAAGTGAGCGGGGGATTTGCGCGATATTACTGGGCGATGATGACGCGACACTAATCAGCGAGTTACAGCAGATGTTTCCCGCTGCCGACAGCGCGCCTGCCGATCTTACGTTTCAGCAACATGTGCGTGAAGTGATCGCCAGCCTCAATCAACGCGATACGCCGCTGACGTTACCACTGGACATTCGCGGCACTGCTTTTCAGCAACAAGTCTGGCAGGCACTGCGCACGATACCTTGCGGTGAAACCGTCAGTTATCAGCAACTGGCTAACGCCATTGGCAAACCGAAAGCGGTACGGGCCGTTGCCAGCGCCTGTGCCGCCAACAAGCTAGCTATCGTTATACCTTGTCATCGAGTGGTCCGTGGTGATGGCACACTTTCCGGTTACCGCTGGGGCGTGTCGCGCAAAGCGCAACTGCTGCGCCGCGAAGCTGAAAATGAGGAAAGGTAATGTTGGATCTGTTTGCCGATGCTGAACCGTGGCAAGAACCACTGGCGGCTGGAGCGGTGATTTTGCACCGTTTTGCTTTTAACGCTGCGGAGCAACTGATCCGCGATATTAATGACGTTGCCAGCCAGTCGCCGTTTCGCCAGATGGTCACTCCAGGCGGATATACCATGTCGGTGGCGATGACCAACTGTGGGCATCTGGGCTGGACGACCCATCGGCAAGGTTATCTCTATTCGCCCATTGATCCGCAAACAAATAAACCGTGGCCCGCCATGCCGCAGAGTTTTCATCATTTATGTCAACGTGCGGCTACGGCGGCGGGCTATCCAGATTTCCAGCCAGATGCCTGTTTGATCAACCGCTACGTTCCTGGCGCGAAACTGTCGCTGCATCAGGATAAAGACGAACCGGATCTGCGCGCGCCAATTGTTTCTGTTTCTCTGGGCTTACCCGCGATTTTTCAATTTGGCGGCCTGAAACGAAATGATCCGCTCAAACGTTTGTTGTTGGAACATGGCGATGTGGTGGTATGGGGGGGTGAGTCGCGGCTGTTTTATCATGGCATTCAACCGTTGAAAGTGGGGGTTCATCCACTCACCACCGACTGCCGCTACAACCTGACATTCCGTCAGGCAGGTAAAAAAGAATAAAAATAAGAATTATTATTGCTGTGCGCACGAAGATGTTTAAACTGCGGGCTGTAATTCATTGTCCGGGTTTTCTGCATGGAACTTCTTGTACTTGTCTGGCGGCAGTATCGCTGGCCATTTATCAGTGTGATGGCGCTAAGCCTCGCCAGTGCGGCATTAGGCATTGGCTTAATTGCTTTTATCAATCAGCGCCTTATCGAAACGGCGGATACCAGTCTGCTGGTATTGCCGGAGTTTCTGGGGTTATTGCTGCTGTTGATGGCCGTCACTCTCGGATCGCAACTGGCGCTCACCACTTTGGGGCATCACTTCGTTTACCGACTGCGTAGTGAATTTATCAAGCGGATTCTCGATACTCACGTCGAGCGCATTGAACAACTCGGTAGCGCCTCGTTGCTGGCGGGATTAACCAGCGATGTGCGCAATATCACCATTGCTTTTGTGCGTCTGCCGGAACTGGTGCAGGGGATCATTCTCACTATCGGTTCAGCGGCGTATTTGTGGATGCTGTCGGGCAAAATGTTGCTGGTAACGGCTATCTGGATGGCAGTCACCATCTGGGGCGGTTTTGTGCTGGTGGCGCGGGTGTACAAACATATGGCGACCCTGCGTGAAACCGAAGATAAGCTGTACACGGATTTTCAAACTGTACTCGAAGGGCGCAAAGAGCTGACTCTGAACCGTGAACGCGCCGAGTATGTGTTTAACAACCTCTACATTCCTGATGCGCAAGAGTATCGCCATCATATTATTCGCGCAGACACCTTCCATCTTAGTGCCGTGAACTGGTCAAACATCATGATGCTGGGCGCTATCGGCCTGGTGTTCTGGATGGCGAACAGTCTCGGTTGGGCTGATACCAACGTTGCTGCGACCTATTCGTTGACGCTGTTATTCCTGCGTACGCCGCTGCTTTCGGCGGTTGGCGCATTGCCGACGCTGCTGACGGCGCAGGTGGCGTTTAACAAGCTGAACAAATTCGCGCTCGCGCCTTTCAAAGCAGAGTTTCCGCGCCCGCAGGCTTTTCCCAACTGGCAAACGCTGGAGCTGCGTAACGTGACGTTTGCTTATCAGGATAACGCGTTTTCCGTTGGGCCGATTAACCTCACCATCAAACGTGGTGAACTGCTGTTTCTGATTGGTGGCAACGGTAGTGGAAAATCGACGCTGGCGATGTTGCTGACGGGCTTGTACCAACCACAAAGCGGCGAAATCTTGCTGGATGGCAAACCTGTCAGCGGCGAACAACCGGAAGATTATCGCAAACTGTTTTCGGCAGTGTTTACCGATGTCTGGCTGTTTGATCAACTGCTGGGGCCGGAGGGGCAACCCGCTAACCCGCAACTGGTTGAGAAGTGGCTGGCGCAGCTGAAAATGGCTCATAAGCTTGAGTTAAGCAACGGGCGTATTGTTAACCTGAAGTTATCAAAAGGGCAGAAAAAACGCGTGGCGCTGTTGCTGGCGCTGGCAGAAGAACGCGATATTATCCTGCTGGATGAATGGGCGGCGGATCAGGATCCACACTTCCGTCGTGAGTTTTATCAGGTGCTGCTGCCGCTGATGCAGGAGATGGGTAAAACTATTTTCGCCATCAGTCATGATGATCATTACTTTATCCACGCCGACCGCCTGCTGGAAATGCGCAACGGGCAACTTAGCGAGCTGACAGGCGAAGAGCGCGATGCTGCTTCGCGTGATGCCGTTGCCCGGACGGCATAATATTACGACGCTGACCTGGCGGACTGCTGCCGCCAGGTCAATATTCTAAAAATACCTTCGTTTCTAATAACCCTATAATTAATCAACGAAATTATAATGTTTCTAAAATTAGAATATAATTTATAAACATTATTTAAATGTTGTTACTTAAGTGTTACCGTTGATGCCGCGCAAATCTCACCTGCAATAAAGCGACTAAAAGTAAGGCATTAACAAGATGAAAAAAGTGACTGCCATGCTCTTCTCGATGGCCGTGGGGCTTAATGCCGTTTCGATGGCGGCAAAAGCGAAAGCGTCCGAGGAGCAGGAAACTGATGTACTGTTGATTGGCGGCGGCATTATGAGCGCCACGTTGGGGACCTATTTACGCGAGCTGGAGCCTGAATGGTCGATGACCATGGTGGAGCGCCTGGAAGGTGTCGCGCAGGAGAGTTCGAACGGCTGTAACAACGCCGGAACCGGGCATTCTGCACTGATGGAACTCAATTACACCCCGCAAAATGCCGACGGCAGCATCAGTATTGAAAAAGCAGTCGCCATTAACGAAGCATTTCAGATTTCGCGCCAGTTCTGGGCGCACCAGGTCGAGCGCGGTGTGCTGCGTACTCCGCGTTCATTTATCAATACCGTTCCGCATATGAGCTTTGTCTGGGGCGAGGATAACGTTAATTTCCTGCGCGCCCGTTACGCCGCGTTGCAACAAAGCTCGCTGTTTCGCGGTATGCGTTACTCTGAAGATCACGCGCAGATCAAAGAGTGGGCACCGTTAGTGATGGAAGGGCGCGATCCGCAACAGAAAGTAGCGGCAACACGCACAGAAATTGGCACTGATGTGAACTATGGCGAGATCACCCGCCAGTTGATCGCCTCCTTACAGAAGAAATCTAACTTCTCGCTGCAACTCAGCAGCGAAGTCCGCGCCCTAAAGCGTAATGACGATAACAGCTGGACCGTCACCGTTGCCGATCTGAAAAACGGCACTGCACAGAATATCCGCGCCAAATTTGTCTTTATCGGCGCGGGCGGTGCGGCGCTGAAACTGTTACAGGAATCGGGGATTCCGGAGGCGAAAGACTACGCCGGTTTCCCGGTGGGTGGACAGTTCCTTGTTTCGGAAAACCCGGACGTGGTTAATCACCATCTGGCGAAGGTTTACGGTAAAGCATCCGTTGGCGCACCACCGATGTCGGTTCCGCATATCGATACCCGTGTTCTTGACGGTAAACGCGTAGTGCTGTTTGGGCCATTTGCCACCTTCTCAACCAAATTCCTCAAAAACGGTTCATTATGGGATCTGATGAGTTCCACCACCACCTCTAACGTGATGCCGATGATGCACGTTGGGCTGGATAATTTCGATCTGGTGAAATATCTGGTGAGTCAGGTGATGTTGAGTGAAGAGGATCGTTTTGAAGCGTTGAAAGAGTACTATCCGCAGGCGAAAAAAGAGGACTGGCGTTTGTGGCAAGCGGGGCAGCGCGTGCAGATTATCAAGCGTGATGCCGATAAAGGTGGCGTACTGCGTCTGGGTACTGAAGTCGTCAGTGACCAGCAAGGGACCATTGCCGCGCTCTTGGGGGCATCGCCAGGAGCGTCAACCGCCGCGCCGATTATGTTGAATCTGCTGGAAAAAGTATTTGGCGATCGCGTTTCCAGCCCGCAATGGCAGGCTACGTTGAAAGCGATCGTTCCGTCTTATGGACGCAAGCTGAACGGTGATGTAGCGGCAACAGAACGCGAGTTGCAGTACACCAGCGAAGTGCTGGGGCTGAAATACGACAAGCCGCAGGCAGCAGATAGTACGCCGAAACCGCAGTTGAAACCGCAACCCGTTCAAAAAGAAGTGGCGGATATTGCGTTGTAATGATGTGCCACATCCGGCATGGTTTGCCGGATGTGGCGTATGCTGATAAGACGCTTCAGCGTCGCATCAGGCAACCGGCTCGGGCGTTAGATGTCGGATGCGGCGTAACCGCCTTATTCGGCCTACGGGTTGCAGCACTTCACAGCAGTTTAGCGGACAACCGCGTTGTCAATTTTCTCTTCCGCCTTCCAGACACGGTACTTCACATCCACATTGTCTGGCGTATACACCACGATCGGCAGCTTGCTGTTGTAACGCAGCATTCCAGCATCGCCCAGATACGCGGTGACAAATTTCTTCTCTTTCTTGCCATCCGGGCAAGCCATCATCGTGGAAACCGGCGAGCTAACTTTATCAAAGACATAATAATCATAGCCCCAGCCTTCCAGCGTTTTGCTTTCCAGCTTCCCGCCGAGACGATGCAAATTGCAGTCGACTTCCAGCGTCTGACCGATTAACAGTTCTACTTTCAGGGTAGATTCATCTTCTTGCGGAGTTAACTGAATCACCTGACGCTTCATGCCTTTTTCAGCTTGTGGATAAGGTGCGATTTTTTCCAGTGGCTGGACGCTTTCTGCCGCCCAGGCGGAAGTGGTGGCGAAAGCGGCAAACAATACTGCAGGTAGAATGGTCTTCATTTTTTTGCTTTCCTTCTTCATTTATAGGTTTTCACCGATGATGTCGCTGAAGGTTAACATATTCATCAGATTTATTAATTTGCTTTATGAATAACTTAAAGAACATTCAGATAATTTTACCTGCTCTTTTAGTGTTAAATTCTGATGAGAAAACAAACCAGCAGAAATATCTCTGGCGAATTAATCGCTATATAAATATGTTTATAACCATTTGAAATGTGAGCAAAAGCCCGTTTTTGCCACGCTTCCCGCCACTCTTTTGATCCTGCTACAGGTTTTACCCCGATCGGGGTATGCATCTTTGACACATCCTTTAATATCTTAGCGGCTATAAAAATGGCTTATTAATTATGCGGTTTATTTGGTCGCTCTCAATTTTCAGAGCGCGTTAATGATGGAAGGTCAATGTGAAGATTGATGCATCCCGTCGGGGCATACTCACTGGTCGCTGGCGCAAAGCCAGTAACGGTATCCGTCCGCCCTGGTCCGGTGATGAATCTCATTTTCTGACCCATTGCACCCGCTGCGACGCCTGTATTAATGCTTGTGAAAACAACATTCTGCAACGCGGCGCGGGTGGTTATCCGAGCGTTAATTTCAAAAATAACGAGTGCAGCTTCTGCTACGCCTGCGCGCAGGCTTGCCCCGAATCACTATTTTCTCCGCGCCACACCAGGGCCTGGGATTTGCAGTTCACTATCGGGGAAGCCTGCCTGGCGTATCAGTCAGTTGAATGCCGCCGCTGTCAGGATAGCTGTGAGCCAATGGCAATTATCTTTCGCCCGACGCTCTCCGGGATCTACCAGCCGCAACTTAATAGCCAACTTTGCAACGGATGTGGAGCATGTGCAGCCAGCTGTCCGGTATCAGCCATAACTGCGGAGTATCTCCATGCACACTAACTGGCAAGTTTGCAGCCTGGTCGTGCAGGCCAAAAGCGAACGAATTTCAGACATCAGCACCCAACTGAACGCCTTTACCGGCTGTGAAGTTGCTGTCAGCGACGCGCCGAGCGGTCAGTTGATTGTGGTGGTGGAAGCAGAAGACAGCGAAACGCTGATCCAAACCATTGAGTCAGTACGCAACGTAGAGGGCGTGCTGGCGGTGTCGCTGGTTTATCACCAGCAGGAAGAGCAAGGTGAGGAAACACCATGAAACTCAGTCGTCGTAGCTTTATGAAAGCTAACGCCGTTGCGGCCGCTGCGGCGGCTGCCCGCGCCGTTGTTGGTCAGCAGGAAGCCATTAAATGGGATAAAGCGCCGTGCCGTTTCTGCGGTACGGGTTGCGGCGTTCTGGTCGGAACGCAGCAGGGGCGTGTGGTGGCCTGTCAGGGCGACCCGGACGCACCGGTTAACCGTGGCCTGAACTGCATTAAGGGCTATTTCCTGCCCAAAATCATGTACGGTAAAGACCGTTTGACGCAGCCGCTGCTGCGTATGAAAAACGGTAAATATGACAAAGAAGGCGAATTTACCCCAATCACCTGGGATCAGGCCTTCGATGTGATGGAAGAGAAATTTAAGACTGCCCTGAAAGAAAAAGGGCCGGAATCGATCGGTATGTTCGGTTCTGGTCAGTGGACTATCTGGGAAGGTTATGCCGCGTCCAAGTTGTTCAAAGCGGGCTTCCGTTCGAACAACATCGACCCGAACGCGCGTCACTGTATGGCGTCGGCAGTAGTTGGCTTTATGCGTACCTTTGGTATGGATGAGCCGATGGGCTGCTACGACGACATCGAGCAGGCTGACGCGTTTGTGCTGTGGGGCGCAAACATGGCGGAGATGCACCCGATCCTCTGGTCGCGCATCACTAACCGTCGTCTCTCTAACCAGAACGTTACCGTGGCGGTGCTTTCTACCTACCAGCATCGTAGCTTCGAGCTGGCGGATAACGGCATCATCTTTACGCCGCAATCTGACCTGGTGATCCTGAACTATATCGCCAACTATATCATTCAAAACAATGCGATAAATCAGGACTTCTTCAGCAAACACGTTAACCTGCGCAAAGGGGCGACGGACATCGGCTACGGTTTACGTCCGACCCATCCGCTGGAAAAAGCAGCGAAGAATCCGGGTTCTGACGCCTCCGAACCAATGAGCTTTGAAGATTACAAAGCCTTCGTTGCTGAATATACGCTGGAAAAAACCGCCGAAATGACCGGCGTGCCGAAAGACCAGTTAGAACAACTGGCGCAGCTGTATGCCGATCCGAACAAGAAAGTCATCTCCTACTGGACGATGGGCTTCAACCAGCATACCCGTGGTGTATGGGCCAACAACCTAGTCTACAACCTGCACCTGCTGACCGGCAAAATTTCCCAGCCGGGTTGCGGTCCGTTCTCCCTGACCGGGCAGCCTTCCGCGTGTGGTACTGCGCGTGAAGTGGGCACCTTTGCTCACCGTCTGCCTGCGGACATGGTGGTGACTAACGAGAAACATCGTGATATTTGCGAGAAGAAGTGGAATATCCCGAGTGGCACCATTCCGGCGAAAATCGGTCTGCACGCGGTGGCACAAGACCGTGCGCTGAAAGACGGCAAACTGAATGTTTACTGGACCATGTGTACCAATAACATGCAGGCCGGACCGAACATTAATGAAGAGCGTATGCCGGGCTGGCGCGATCCGCGCAACTTTATCATCGTTTCCGATCCGTATCCGACGGTCAGTGCGCTGGCAGCGGACTTGATCCTGCCGACCGCAATGTGGGTAGAGAAAGAGGGCGCTTACGGTAATGCCGAACGCCGTACTCAGTTCTGGCGTCAGCAGGTACAGGCACCGGGTGAAGCAAAATCGGATCTCTGGCAGTTAGTTCAGTTCTCCCGTCGCTTCAAAACTGAAGAAGTGTGGCCGGAAGAGCTGCTGGCGAAGAAACCAGAACTGCGTGGCAAAACACTGTACGACGTTCTGTATGCCACTCCGGAAGTGAGCAAATTCCCGGTATCCGAACTGGCGGAAGATCAGCTGAACGATGAATCCCGCGAGCTGGGCTTCTATCTGCAAAAAGGGCTGTTCGAAGAGTACGCATGGTTTGGTCGCGGTCACGGTCACGATCTCGCGCCGTTCGATGACTACCACAAAGCACGCGGTCTGCGCTGGCCGGTGGTGAACGGTAAAGAAACGCAGTGGCGTTACAGCGAAGGTAACGACCCGTACGTGAAAGCGGGCGAAGGCTACAAGTTCTACGGTAAACCGGATGGCAAAGCGGTGATCTTCGCGCTGCCGTTCGAACCTGCGGCGGAAGCACCGGATGAAGAGTACGACCTGTGGCTCTCTACCGGACGCGTCCTGGAGCACTGGCATACCGGCAGTATGACTCGCCGTGTACCGGAACTGCACCGCGCCTTCCCGGAAGCGGTTCTGTTTATTCACCCGCTGGATGCGAAAGCGCGCGATCTGCGCCGTGGCGACAAAGTGAAAGTGGTTTCTCGCCGTGGCGAAGTGATCTCGATTGTCGAAACGCGCGGCCGTAACCGTCCCCCCCCGGGCCGTGCGGTTT
>OBUX01000234.1_pt1 | contig 30234 bp, 23 predicted proteins | sample 1501181 | NCBI WGS metagenome assembly OBUX01 (sample SAMEA2579935, study PRJEB22360) | human gut metagenome | biome: human gut; feature: human-associated habitat; material: faeces | place: Denmark | collected 2008/2010 | reverse complement strand
GGGAGGCCGATCCGTTCGGCGCCAAGATCGTGGCCGCCGTGGCCGCCGCCGGCGAGGCCGGCGAGCTGCCGAAGCTTCCGGATAATGCGATGATGCGCATGTTCCTCAACTCCATGCCCATCAACTCGCTGCCCACCCTGCTGGGCGAAGGCGGCAAGAAGATCGCCCAGTTCATGGTTGACGAGTACGCCAAGCTGAGCAAGTAATACTACGCAAACTGCCAGCTCCCTTTTCTGAGATTCAGAGAAGGGAGCCAGTTTGTGTATAGGGCATATGTGGGATTCGTTGTCTAGGCAACACACCGATTGTTGTATATGCAACTGTTGTATATGGGTCTCTTTATCATGAATTGTTGCGTATGCAACAATGTGGGGTGAAGGCGCATACGCGCATGGCCTCGCATGGTACGGAGGACAATGGATCAGCATATTCTCAGCATTGAGATGCGAGCGGTGACCAAAGCCGTCGACCGCTATCTCGGTGAGAGCATGCCGCTTTCCGCTAAGGAGACCACTGGCGGCAACGCGCATATCATCATGTTCCTGGCTCGTAACCGGAATCGTGAAATCTACCAGCACACCATCGAACAGAAGTTCTGTATCACCCGCTCCACCGCTTCGCGCGTGCTGGCGCTTATGGAAAAGAAAGGGCTTATTGCCCGCGAATCGGTGGCGCATGATGCCCGTTGTAAGCGTATCGTCCTGACCGATAAGGCGGACGCCATCGTCGCCGATCTCAAAGCGAACGGCGAACGCGTCGAACGTCTGTTGGTTGATGGCTTTTCCGAAAGCGAGAAAGCAGTCCTACGTGACTACGTCAGTCGCATGCGCGCGAACATCGACCGCGCACAACATGAATTTGAACATCAAACACTCCCTCAGTCACCTGTGGTGATGGCTCCCGATCAAGACGGAGCGGAGGTTGCTAACACGAAGGAGGAGAACGAATGAGCGATACCGCAGAGGCAATCGCGCAGGCGCGCAAAGCCGTCGAACTGGACAAGCCCAAACATGTACTGCGCACGCTGGGCCATTCGATTCGTGAATACAAGAAAGCCAGCATCCTGGCTCCGGTGTTCGTGGCGGTCGAAGGTATTCTGGAAATCCTGATTCCGACCATCATGGCTTTGCTGATCGATGAGGGTATCACCGGTGGCAGCATGCCGGCCACCGTCAAGTTCGGCGTGATTCTGCTGGTGTGCGCGATGGTTTCGCTGGGTGCCGGCTTCCTGTCCGGAAAGTACGCGGCCGTGGCCGGCGCGGGCTTCGCCAAGAACCTACGCAAGGACCAGTTCGAGAAGGTGCAGGGCTTCAGCTTCACCAACATCGACCGGTTCTCCACCGGTTCGATCGTGACCCGACTGACCACCGACGTGACGAACCTGCAGAACGCCTACATGATGATCATTCGTCTGGGCGTGCGTGCCCCGATCATGGTGGTCGTGGCCTGGCTGTTCTCGTTCCGTATCTCCCCGTCGATTTCCATGGTGTTCCTGGCCTGCATCCCGATTCTGGCCATCGGCCTGTGCGGTCTGGTCGTGCTCGTGCACCCCGTATTCGAGCGCGTGTTTCACACCTACGATGCGTTGAACAACGTGGTCGACGAGAACCTGCAGGGCATCCGCGTGGTCAAGTCCTATAACCGCGAATCCTTCGAGGTCTCCAAGTTCGGCCGCATCTCCCAGCGCATCTTCAAGGATTTCACCAAGGCTGAGCGCATCATGAGCTTCAACATGCCGATCATGATGGTGTGCGTCTACGCCTCGATGATTCTCATCGCATGGATGGGCGCGCAGCAGATCGTCGCTTCCGGCAATAATGCGGCGCTGGGTCTGTCCACCGGCGAGCTGACTTCTCTGGTCACTTATGCTATGCAGATTCTTATGGCCATGATGATGCTGTCCATGATTTTCGTCATGGTCATCATCTCCCAGGCTTCCGCCGAGCGAATCTGCCAGGTGCTGCAGGAGGAAAGCACGGTGCAGAACCCGGCTCACCCGGTGACTGACATGGCCGACGGCTCCATCGAGTTCGACCACGTCAGTTTCCGCTACTCCGACAGTTCTGAAAAGCCCGTGTTGGACGACATCAACCTGAAGATTCGCTCCGGCATGACCATCGGCATCGTCGGCGGTACTGGTTCGGCAAAGTCGTCTTTGGTGCAGCTGGTGCCGCGACTCTACGACGTGAGCTCTGGCTCGCTCAAGGTCGGCGGCGTGGACGTGCGCGACTATGACATTGAGGCGCTGCGCGATCAGGTGGCCATGGTGTTGCAGAAGAACGTGCTGTTCTCCGGCACTATTGCCGAAAACCTCAGGTGGGGCAACCCGAACGCCACCGATGAGGAGATTCGCCATGCCGCGCAGCTCGCGCAGGCCGATGGATTCGTTCAGGAATTCCCCGATAAGTACGACACGTACATCGAGCAGGGCGGTACCAATGTGTCCGGCGGACAGCGCCAGCGCCTGTGCATCGCCCGTGCGCTGCTGAAGAAGCCGAAGATTCTGATTCTCGACGATTCGACCAGCGCCGTCGATACCAAGACGGACAAGCTGATTCGCGCCGCATTCCACAACGAGATTCCGGACACCACGAAGATCATCATCGCCCAGCGCGTGGCCTCCGTGCAGGAATCCGACATGATTCTGGTGATGGATTCCGGTCGCATCATGGCATCCGGCACGCACGACGAGCTGCTCGCCACTTGTGACGAATACCGTTCCATCTACGAATCCCAGACCAAGAACCAGGCCCAGCCTGAAGAACTAGCCGATGCCGAACAGGCTGCTGAGCCATCTGCCGCTGAGCCGTCCGAAACCGTGACGGTGACAGTGACTATGCCCGCGGCCGATACCAGCGCAGCTGATACCAATGCAGCCGATACCAAGGAAGGAGAAGCACGATGAGCAACGACCAGAGTTCCAAGAATCGCAAGCCTGACATGGGCAAAGCCGACCCCGGAACCATCAAGCGCATCTTCAGCTACATCTTCCAGTACAAGTGGCGCGTCGTCGCCATCGTGGTGTGCATTCTGATCGGCGCCGCCGCACAGGCCGGATCCGCGCTGTTTCTCCAATCGCTGATTGACACCTACATCCTGCCGATGGTGGGGGAATCGAACCCTGACTGGGCGCCGCTGCTACGCGCCATCAGTCTGATGGCCTGCCTGTATGTGGCCGGCATCGTGGCATCCTGGGCTTGGCAGTGGCTGATCATCACCGTCGAACAGGGCACGCTCAAGAAGATCCGTGACGACATGTTCGCCCACCAGCAGAAGCTGCCGATTCGCTACTTCGACAGCCATGAGCACGGTGACATCATGAGCCACTACACCAACGACACCGATACGCTGCGTCAGGCGATTTCGCAGTCGTTCCCGCAGATGTTCTCCTCGATTATCTCCGCGGCCGCGGCGCTGCTGTCCATGCTGTGGCTGTCCATTCCATTCACCGCGTTCGTGATTGCGTTCACCGTTCTGCTGTACTTCATCGTGCGCAAGATCGTGAGCCGTTCCGGCCGCTACTTCGTCAAGCAGCAGCAGTGGATCGGCGACGTGAACGCCTTCGTGGAGGAATCCGTCAACGGCCAGAAGGTCATCAAGGTCTTCAACCACGAGGATGCCACCCAGAAGACCTTCGACGAGAAGAACGAGGAGCTCTTCGAGGCGTCCGCCGAGGCGAACACTTGGGGCAACGTCACCATGCCGGTCGTCGGCAATATGGGCTACCTGCTGTACATCCTGCTCGCCATCGTCGGAGCCGCCGTCTCGTTGGCCGGCGTCAACGACATCGGTCTGACTGGTGTCAAGCCGCTCACCCTCGGTACGCTCGTCTCCTTGCTGACCCTGTCCCGTTCGTTCATCAACCCGATCGGTCAGGTTTCTCAGCAGCTGACCATGGTGATGATGGCGCTCGCCGGTGCTTTCCGTATCTTCAAGCTGATGGATGAGCCCATCGAGGAAGACAAGGGCACTGTGACGCTCGTCAACGTGGAACTGGGCGAGGACGGACGCACCATGACCGAGGTGGACCATGAGACCGGTCACTGGGCGTGGAAGCGCGAGGCCGGCGATGATGGCACGCGTTCGCTGAAGGCCGCCGAAAAGCTCAAGGGTTCGGCCCGTGAGGTTGCGATGAAGGCCAAGGAACAGGCGATTACCTCGCCCGACGGCCGACTGACCCTGCTGCGCGGCGACGTGCGCTTCACCAACGTGACCTTCGGCTACAACCCGGATAAGCCGGTGCTGCACGACATCACCTGGTTCGCCAAGCCCGGTCAGAAAATCGCGCTCGTCGGCGCCACCGGTGCCGGCAAGACCACCGTGACCAACCTGATCAACCGGTTCTACGACATTCAGGAAGGCCAGATTCTGTACGACGGCATCTCCGTGGCCGGCATAAAGAAGCCTGACCTGCGCAGGTCTTTGGGCATCGTGCTGCAGGACGTGAACCTGTTCACCGGCACCGTGATGGACAACATCCGTTACGGACGCCTGAACGCCACTGATGAGGAATGTATCGAGGCTGCTCGTCTGGTCAATGCGGACAGCTTCATTCGCATGCTGCCCAAGGGCTACGACACAGTGCTGGAAGGCGACGGTTCCGGCCTGTCCCAAGGCCAGCGCCAGCTGATTTCCATTGCCCGTGCGGCGGTGGCCGATCCGCCCGCGCTGATCCTTGACGAGGCCACGTCCTCGATTGATACGCGCACTGAAGAGGTTGTGCAAGCTGGTATGGATAACCTGATGAGGGGCCGTACGGTCTTCGTCATCGCCCACCGCCTGTCCACCGTGCGCAACTCCGATGTGATCATGGTGCTCGACCATGGCAACATCATCGAGCGTGGCTCGCATGACGAGCTGATCGCGCAGAAGGGCGAGTACTACCAGCTGTACACCGGCGCGGTGGAGTTGGAGTAGTCGGTACGCCTGCAAAAACCGCACCTCGATTATCGGGTTGAAGTAATTCTTATCCGGTGGTTGGGGTGCGGTTTTCTATGTTGAGAGCCGTGTGTTGGCGCAGGATTGCGAATATTGGCGGTGAAAAGGGTACATTTGAATTGTTGCTTTGACGATGTATCGGCCGCAAGGAGGGGACTATGGCGTTCGTGACGTTGAAGGATGTTGCTCAACGTGCCGGTGTGTCGGCTGCTGCTGTTTCCCAGATACTTCACAATAAAGGCCGCTTTTCTGGCGATACGCGACGGTTGGTGTTGAAAACGGTTGAGGAAATGGGGTACGTTCCTGATCAACGTGCTCGTTCCATGCGTTCGTCGGACACTAAGACTGTTGGTTTGCTGGTTCCTGATTTGCGCAATCCGTATTTCGCTGATTTAGTCTCGTCAATGGAAGACGAGTTGTATGCCCAGGGCTATTCCACGCTGATTGGTACTTCAGCAGAAACAGTGGAACGCCAGGATGCGTTTATTGACAATCTGCTTGGGCAACGTATTGACGGGGCAATCGTGGTGCCGCAAGGTGTCAATTCGCCTGGTATGCAGTCGCTTATCGCGCGCGAGCTACCACTGGTGTTCGTGGATCGTTTGGTATCGGGAGTAAATTCGGTGCCATTCATAGTGTCCGACCCATACCCAGGTGTTTGCGAGGCGGTTGCCGAACTTGTGCGCTTAGGGCATCGTCACATTGGATTTGTGTCACACTCGTCACTGGGCTCGTCCAATATAAATGAGCGTGAAGCGGCATTCCGTTCTGCTGTGGCACAGGTGACGCAGTTGGGGGAGGGAACTGCGGCGGTTGTCGACTGTGATTCTACATATGTTTCGCGCGAAGCAGGACTAAATGAACTTGTAAGAGCAGGTGTTACGGCGATTATTTGCGCTTACTCGCCTGACATGATCACGATGATTGGTTTGCTGCATGACCGCGGCATTGATATTGGTAGTGAAATGTCAGTGATTTCATTCGATGACATTGCCGTATTCCGTCTGCTGACTCCGCAAGTCGCGATTATTTCGCAGCAAGCTGAGGATATGGGTCGCCAGGGCGTGGATATGTTGCTCGACATGATTATAAATAATGATTGCAGTCGTGGTGAATCGCGCTATGTCCCGTCATCGTTTGTACTGCGTGATTCGGTTGGGGCTCCTATGTGGCGTGTTCCCTGATATTGCAGCGTTTATCAGGTGCATGAAGGCTGGGTTTATGCGCTGAACAGTGCTGACGTGCCGACATCGTTGACAACATTGGTAAAAGGTTATATCATAATTTCCATTAGTTGATTAAACGTTTTATCAATGGCGATGATCAACGATGATCGGTTTGGAGGAAACTCACAGAGGAGGTGAGCGGGCAATGTGCATATCGATTCAGCAAGACGCGCTGACAGCCGAACTGTACGTCAGCGTTCGCGACGCTGTGGGTTTCTACCATTACGACCGCGAAGACGCGCGTATGGCGCTGGATGGTGGGCTGTATTCCGTGGTTGCCTACGTTGATGGTCAGGTGGCCGGAATTGGTCGTGTGGTCGGCGATGGACGTATCGCATTCTTCATCAAAGATCTCGTGGTATTACCGCAATACCAAGGGGATGGAGTCGGTACGGCGGTGCTGCGCGCACTTATCACACGCATTCGAGAACACTGCTGCAACCATGCGTACATTGGCCTGATGGCAACACCTGGCAAGGAATCGTTCTACGAAGAGCATGGGTTCCTGCGCCGGCCGGCACCGGGTTATGGCAGCGGATTAGTCCAATTCGTTGATCCCGTTCCGCTCAGCGCAGCTGAATCCACCGCCACAAGCGGAATCAAGTAATCGGCTCGCCGAGCACTACGCATAACACGTATATCAACACACCACGAAAGGAACCGAACAAGCAATGAAGCAGATCCCTCTGATTATCGACACTGACCCCGGCATCGATGACGCCGTCGCCATCGCACTGGCAGTGTTCAACCCGCGCTTCGACGTGCGGCTGATTACTACGGTTGCTGGCAATGTCAGCATTGAAGCGACAACGACGAACGCGCTCAAGCTGATGGCCTACTACGGTAAGGATGTACCGGTCGCTCGTGGCGCTGCTGAACCGCTGATCCGTCAGCTTGATGATGCAAGCGATATCCACGGTAAAACCGGTATGGAGGGATTCGATTTCCCTGAGCCCAAAACTGAACTTCTGCTGGATAAGCATGCTGTCGAAGCAATGCGCGACGAGATCATGGCTTCTGCTGAACCCGTCACCGTCATGCCAATCGGTCCGCTGACCAACATCGCACTGTTGCTAAAAACTTTTCCGGAAGTCAAGTCGCGTATTGAGCGCATTGTGCTCATGGGTGGTTCGGTCACTCGCGGCAACAAGGGTGTTATGGCCGAATTCAATATTTTCGTTGACCCTGAAGCCGCCAAGATTGTGCTCACTTCTGGTCTTGACATTACTATGGCCACACTGGACGCCGGCTTGGGAACTGTGATTCCGCCGGAGAAAACCGCTCAGCTTAAGGATATGGGCAAGGTCGGTCTGATGGCTCATGACCTGTTCCAGCGCTACCGCAAGCGCAGCTTCGGCACCGGTCTCAAAATGTATGACGCTTGCGCAGTCGCATGCTTGCTGGAGCCTGACCTATTCGACATGACTAAGGCATTTGTGGACGTAGAAATCGCTGGCGAACTCACTGCAGGGTGTACGGTCGTTGATCTTAAGGGCTACCTTAAGCGCGAACCGAATGCCACCGTCACCACCGGCGTTCACGCAGATCGATTCTGCGACTGGTTCATGGACGGCATCGCCCATTGTGCATAGTCCCTTGTCTCTTCGACGCCGCTAACACCGGCGCCCCTGAGCGCATCAATATTCGTGAATTCAACAACAGAGAATAAGAGAACAAAGAAAGGACCAGACCGATGGAACTGGTGATTATGTACCTCGTGGCAATTGCCGCGGTTGGCATTGTGGGCTTTATGCTCGTGAAGAAAATGGACATCAAGATTTCCCTGTTCCTCATCGGCATTGTGCTGATGTACATCGCATTGCTGATGGGCAAGGACATCTCATTCACCGACTTCGTTTCCAGTGGTGTCACTTGGCTTGATCCGTTCAAGGTTGTAGGCGATCAGTTCGTGAGCACGCTCACTTCTGCTGGCTTCATCATCCTCATCCTTGGTGGCTACACCGGCTACATGTCCCATATCGGAGCCAATGAAGTCACGGTAAGTGTGCTCGCCAAGCCGATTGCGCACATCAAGTCCCCGTATATCCTCGTGCCGATTACCTTCTTGTTGGGCAACCTGTTGTCTCTGGTCATTCCGAGTGCTTCCAACTTGGCTATCATCCTTATGGCAACGCTGTACCCGGTGCTTCGCCAAGCTGGTATGAGCCTGCTGAGCGCAGCTGCAGTCATTGCCACTACTGCAACGATTATGCCGACCCCGCTTGGCTCCGACAATGTTGCCATCGCCGCTGAACTCGCTAAGACCGACATGTTCTCCGGCCTGACCGCCAGCGATTACGTCTTCCGTTATCACGTGCTCGTTTCCATCCCGACCTTGCTCGTCATGGCACTGGCACACTACTTCTGGCAGAAGTTCATGGACAAGCGCGCTGGCTCGGATTTGACCGACGGTGATGTTGACCTGGCTGAGGTTAAGGCTGTTGAAGGTAGCGCTCTCTACCGCACTGTGTATGCGATTTTGCCGCTGCTGCCGATCATCATGCTTCTCATCGTGTTCGCCATCACTTCCACCACCGGCGCAAAGATCGACCTGAGTGTTGAACTCGCTTCCATTCTCTCCTTCGTGATCGCCATTATCTGCGAGCTCATCCGCACTCGCAAGGGCAAGGAAACCCTCGCTGGCACCGAGTCCTTCTTCAAGGGCATGGGTGGCGCAATGCCGATTGTGGCACTGTTGGTCGCTGCTTCTGTGTTCGTCGTTGGTCTTAAGTCCATTGGTCTGATCACCGAACTGCAGAACGCAATGACCGGCCTGTCCGGCTCTGGTATGGGCTTCGTGCTGCCGCTTATCCTTGTCGGCCTCACTGCGCTCATCGTGCTACTCTCCGGTTCCGGTACCGCACTGTTCTTCGCGATGGTTCCGCTCATGGTTCCGCTGGCCGCTGCTGCTGGTATCAATGTGCTCGCTGTGTCCATCCCGATGGGTCTCGCTGGCAATCTGCTGCGCGCTGTCTCGCCGGTCTCCGCTGTGGTGATGATCGTCGCCGGCTCCATCAAGAAGAGCCCAATCGACATTGTGCGCCGTACCAGTGTGCCGATGATCGCTGGCGTAATCGTCATGTTCATCCTATCCATGGCAATCTTCCTGCCGATGGGTGCGTGATGCTGATATAACCATCACAATCCGCTAGGCGTCAGTCGTCAGCAGAACATATCAATCGCGCAGACGATTTGGCCCCGAATACGTGCAATGCCCGGGATTTGACTTCAGACTCCGGGCATTTGCATACTCGCACGATTGTGTTTCCATCGTGATTTTGCTGAAACGTAGAACAAGCGCAGAACATAGAAGACAGGCCGAAACAAGAAGGCCGAAAGGAAATGCATCATGTCAGCATCATGTCTTGACTTGCTCGACCACCTGCACGGCAGTGTGTCCGTGGTCGGATCAATGAATGTTGATTACACGGTCGTTACTGAGCGGTTGCCGAAACCGGGAGAGACCGTCAACGGTGGCCCGCTGACCTTATTGCCGGGAGGCAAATCAGCGAATCAGGCATCGGCGGCTGCGCGAATTGGAGCGCAGGTGCGGATGTTTGGTGCAGTCGGGGAAGATGCCAATGCGGATTTTCTGCTGGAGCATTTGCGCGATGCTGGTGTGGATACTTCGCATATCGCTGCCGTTGCAGGTCCCAGTGGCACTACGGTAATTACCGTGGACGCGAATGGTGAGAACACCATCGTATATTCGGCTGGTTCCAATGGTGAGGTGTCTGTCGACTATGTGCGCCAGTCATCTGACGCATTGGTTGCCGCCGATGTGTTGGGACTGTGTTTAGAGAGTCCGATGGAAACGGTCACGGCATGCGCTCGCCTCTGTCATGATGCCGGGCTCAAGGTATTGCTCAACGATTCGCCATTCGTTGCTGAACTGCCCGCTGAGCTTATCGAGGCTTCGGACATTCTGTTGGTCAATGAGCATGAAATGGCGCAGCTGCTGGACATCGCCGAGCCGGACGATGACGATTGGGATGGACTGGACTGGTCTGATGTGGCGCGGCAGATGCATGACTTCGGCTTTAATCAGGCGGTAATTACGCTTGGCGGGGATGGGTCGGTAGTCATCGATGGTGATGATATCTATCGTATTGCGCCAGTTGCGGTTGAGGCCATCGACACTACCGGGTGTGGAGATGCCTTTATGGGCACGGTTCTGGCCGGACTTGCCTCGGGTCATGCGTTGGCGGACAGTGCGCAGTTGGCCTCATACGTTTCCGCGTACGCCGCGACTGGGTTCGGCGCGCAAGCCTCTTATGGTACTGCCGCTCAGATTCGTGAGCGGTTTGGTGCGAAGTAATTGCTGAGTGCAGAGTCTTGCAGGCCGTGAATTGGATGCAGACCTAACACGTCCATTTAGACGCTATGCGGGAACGAATTGGACTGACCATAAGAGAATGCAGACGTAATCCGTTGTTGTACTGGTGGATTTTGCAGACATAACCTGTTGGATTAACGGGATGCAGTCATTATCCGTCTAGTTATGGCTATAAATCGGCGATAACTTGTACGGATATGTCTGCATGACTGATAACTGATACAGAAATGTCTGCAACATTCACGGGTTCGCGGTCAACGGCGTCTCTCAGTGAACATTCGTGCAGACTTGACCGCGTGGCGTGTTAGGATATGCACCGTTGTGAGGCAGTGATCCGTTATCAGCGGGGAGTCTTCGGAAGAACGGCAGCAATCGCCTAGTAGAACCGACGGGATCGGCCCGAGACAGCCGAACACAAGCGGTCGTGCAGGCCGCGCTACGCTGAGTGCAACAATTCGGCGGAGCGCAACCGGTGCGATAAGCGAGGTGGTACCGCGGTGCGGAGCGTACAAAACGCTCGTCATCGTCCTCGTAGGCAGGAACATCATCCGACGATGGGTTCGGGCGAGACGACTACTAAAGCGGCCACTTGAATCAATCGCCACCAATGATGCTCCTGTAGGACCAGTGCACAGTACAACTAGGAGATTTACGGTGAGCGAAAACGTATATCCCAAGGCGAACGAGGGCGGCGAGACCGCACACGTGGCGCCGAACCCCAGCTTCCCCCAAATGGAGGAGACCGTTCTTAACTATTGGGATAAGGACGATACCTTCCAGAAGTCGGTGGAGCGCAATCCCTCCGGCGACCACAGCCAGAACGAATTCGTGTTCTTCGACGGCCCGCCTTTCGCGAACGGCCTGCCGCACTACGGCCACCTGCTGACCGGCTATGCCAAGGATGTGATTCCGCGCTACCAGACCATGAAGGGCCGCAAGGTCAACCGCGTGTTCGGTTGGGACACCCACGGCCTGCCTGCTGAGCTCGAGGCGCAGAAGGAGCTCGGCATCGACTCGGTCGACCAGATCGAGAAGATGGGCATCGACAAGTTCAACGACGCCTGCCGCGCCTCCGTGCTGAAGTACACGCATGAATGGCAGGACTACGTGCATCGTCAGGCCCGCTGGGTCGACTTCGAGCACGGCTACAAGACTCTGAACATCCCGTACATGGAATCGGTGATGTGGGCCTTCAAGCAGCTCTACGACAAGGGCCTGGCCTACCAGGGCTACCGCGTGCTGCCGTACTGCCCGAAGGATCAGACGCCGCTTTCCGCGCACGAGCTGCGCATGGATGCCGATGTGTACCAGGATCGTCAGGACACCACCGTGTCCGTGGCCGTCAAGATGCGTGATGAGGAAGACGCCTACGCCGTCTTCTGGACCACTACGCCGTGGACCGTGCCCACCAACTTCGCCATCGTGGTCGGCGCCGACATCGATTATGTTGAGGTGCGCCCGACCGAGGGCAAGTTCGCCGGCAAGAAGTTCTACTTCGGCAAGCCGCTGCTTGAGCACTACACCAAGGAACTCGGCGAGAACTACGAGGTCGTGCGCGAGCTCAAGGGCTCTGAGCTGGCTGGTCGTCGCTACTACCCGGTCTTCCCGTACTTCGCGGGGGAGAAGGCCGAGACCGAAGGCAATGTGCCCGGCCCGAACGGCTACACGATCTTCACCGCCGACTACGTCGACACCGTCGAAGGTACCGGCCTGGTTCACCAGGCTCCCTACGGTGAAGACGATATGAACACGCTGAACGCGCACGGGGTCAAGAGCACGGATGTGCTCGACGCCGGCTGCCGCTTCACCTCCCAGTGCCCGGAATACGAGGGCATGTACGTGTTCGACGCGAACCTGCCGATCCTGCGCAACCTGCGTGCCGGCGACGGCCCGCTCGCCGAGATTCCCGAAGACCAGCGCGCGATCCTCTTCCAGGAGAAGAGCTACGTGCACTCCTACCCGCACTGCTGGCGCTGCGCCACCCCGCTGATTTACAAGCCGGTTTCCTCCTGGTTCGTGTCCGTGACCAAGATCAAGCCGCGCCTGCTGGAGCTCAACCAGCAGATCAACTGGATTCCGGAGAACGTGAAGGGCGGCCAATTCGGTAAGTGGCTTGCCAACGCGCGTGATTGGTCAATCTCCCGCAACCGTTTCTGGGGTTCCCCGATTCCGGTGTGGGTGTCCGATGACCCGAAGTACCCTCGTGTGGACGTGTACGGTTCGCTTGAGGAACTCAAGGCCGACTTCGGCGACTACCCGCGCGACAAAGACGGCAACGTCAACATGCACCGTCCGTGGATCGACAACCTGACGCGCGTGAACCCGGATGATCCGACCGGCAAATCGCACATGCACCGTATCTCTGATGTGCTCGATTGCTGGTTCGAGTCCGGCTCCATGTCGTTCGCGCAGTTCCACTACCCGTTCGAGAACAAGGAGAAGTTCGAACAGCACTTCCCGGCCGATTACATCGTGGAATACATCGGCCAGACTCGTGGCTGGTTCTACCTGCTGCACGTCATGGCGACCGCCCTGTTCGACCGACCGGCATTCAAGAACGTGATCTGCCACGGCATCGTGCTCGGCTCCGACGGCCAGAAGATGTCCAAGCACCTGCGCAACTACCCGGACGTGAACGGCGTGTTCGACAAGTACGGTTCCGACGCCATGCGCTGGTTCCTCATGTCCTCGCCGATTCTGCGCGGTGGCAACCTGATCGTCACCGCCGAGGGCATCCGCGACACCGTGCGCCAGGTCATGCTGCCGGTGTGGAGCTCCTACTACTTCTTCACGCTGTACGCCAACGCGGCCAACGGCGGGGCCGGATTCGACGCCCGCCAGCTGCGTGCCGACGAGGTCGCTGGCCTGCCGCAGATGGATCGCTATCTGCTGGCCCGCACCCGCCGTCTGGTGGAGCGTGTGGAGAAGTCGCTGAACGAGTTCGCGATTTCCGACGCCTGCGATGCGGTCTCCGACTTCATCGACGTGCTCACCAACTGGTACATCCGCAACACCCGCGACCGCTTCTGGAATGAGGATGCCACCGCGTTCAACACGCTGTACACCGTGCTTGAGGCGTTCATGCGCGTGCTTGCTCCGCTTGCTCCGATGGAGGCCGAGTCCGTGTGGCGCGGTCTGACCGGTGGCGAGTCCGTGCATCTGGCCGACTGGCCGTATGTGGTGGACGAGAAGACCGGTGCGGACACCGAACTTGGTCGTGTTCTGGTCGACGATCCGGTTCTGGTCGCCGCAATGGAGAAGGTGCGCGAAGTCGTTTCCGGCACCCTGTCCCTGCGTAAGTCCGCCAAGATCCGCGTGCGTCAGCCGCTTGCCAAGCTCACTGTGGTGGCCGAGGATGTGGACGCAGTCAAGGCCTACGACGAGTTGCTGAAGTCCGAGCTCAACGTCAAGGATATCGAATTCTGCACGATGGAGGACGCTGGTTCCCAGGGTCTGAAGATCGTGCACGAGCTGCGCGTGAACGCTCGCGCTGCCGGCCCGCGTCTGGGCAAGCAGGTGCAGTTCGCCATCAAGGCATCCAAGTCTGGCGACTGGAGCGTCAACGCTTCCGGCGCTCCGGTGGTTTCCACGCCGTCCGGCGATTTGGAACTGGTCGAAGGCGAGTACGAGCTCATCAACCGTGTGGAGGAGGAGAACGCCGCCGAGGCCGCCGCTTCGGTGTCCGCCGCTCTGCCGACCGGTGGCTTCGTGATTCTCGACACCGCTCTGGATGACGACCTGCTGGCCGAGGGCTACGCACGCGACGCCATCCGCGCCGTGCAGGACGCCCGCAAGGCCGCCGATCTGGACATCGCCGATCGCATCTCCCTGGTGCTGACCGTTCCGGCCGCCGATGTGGCCAAGGTCGAGCAGTTCAAGGATCTGATCGCCCACGAGACGCTGGCTACCTCCTTCGAAGTGAAGGAAGGCGCCGAGCTGGCCGTTGAGGTCGCCAAGGCATGAGATCGCTGAATTGAGTTTGCTGAGTTGTCAATATTGAACGTTGGGACAGCCCAGTAAACTCGATACGCCAATTGATATGAGCTTGTCGTTGTGGTTGGGATTGTGTGGATTCCAGCCACAACGACAAGTTTTTTGTGTCTTCGCCAGTTTGTGTGGTGGGAAAGCCCCGGCATCCGTTGCCGGGGCTTTTTCGTGTGCGGGTATGGAAGGGGCGTTCTCCTGTTAGGTTTGTTTCCGCCAAGAAATAGAACCGAGGAACAGAGGAACGCCTGTGCCCACCATATCAGCCGGCGCGCTCAAGCGCATGCTGGGCCTGCCCGCGAACGTCGTGGCCGGCGTGCCGCGCGTCGAGAAGGACCCGCGCGGAGGGGACGTCGTCATCGTCCCGGTGCGCCCGTACGCGAGGGACATGGACCGGTGCGCCAGATGTGGGGAGCGTGGCCGGCCGTACGACCGGCTGGGCGTGCGCCGCTGGCGGCATCTCGACATCGGCTGCGCCAGGCTCCTGCTGGAGCACGCGCCCCGGAAGGTCGATTGCGCGGAGCACGGGGTGACCGTCGCGATGGTGCCGTGGCGAGACGCAAGAGCGCGTACACGCGTGACTTCGAGCGGCAAGTCGCATGGCTGAGCGTGCACGCGCCCAGGAGCGCCGTATCGGCGCTGATGCGCGTCGACTGGAAGAGCGTGGGCCCGATCTGCAGACGCGTCCCTCTCGGGCATCGAGGAGTTCTCGAGGCTCGGCGAGAAGATCGACCGCCGCCGCTTCGACATCCTGCGCACCATCCGGTCCGGACTATCCAACGCTCGCCTGGAGGCCGTCAACAACAAGATCAAGACCACCATCAAGATCGGCTACGGTTACAGGAACCTCGGCAACCTCATCGCCCTGGTCATGCTCAAATGCGGCGGCCTCAACCTCCAACTCCCCGGACGCCAATAACCCGTAAGCCAGACCAGTGACCCACACCCACACAAACACCCGAAGAGCTGTTTTTCGTATGCACTCCGTGATGCCAGCTGTGCTATTTAGGATGCCCGGAAAGACGCCAATCTTGACTTTGTCGAACAATGCACATCGACACGCCGATCGAATATGGTTTTTACTATCTACCTCATTGAAGATATGATTCTTTCTAGGTGAGCAGGCCGGACAAGTCGTACTCACCTAGAGACCAGAAATACTGGCCTTTGTTTCACGGGAAAGGTGCAGGTGATGAAGATGAAACTAATCGCCATTATTGTCATTCTCATCCTCCCGATCCAGGAGTATGAGTCTTTCTTCGCTATTAGAGCGAAGCAGATGAATGATGTTATGCCAGTTGCGACACCATTCACCTGATATCCTGCAGGGCGCACCATCAGCTGCCCGTGTCGTCTCAGCAAGGCGTGGATTGAAAAAATGATGCAGATAGTATAGGTATCTCAAAAATGCGTCGTCTGTGCCTCCGATTCAAAGCGGAGGCACAGACGACGCAATCCATATTCCATGGCTTTTTCAGCACTGGACCTCTAATTTTCCGCATAATTACGTCGCGTTCGGTAAAAATTTACCGCACATAAAAGATCCGGCGATAATGGGGGGTACGCAGATGTTTCAATTATTCAGAAAGGGTGCGCAATGGGACATGCATTGATGCCTAAGGATTTATTATTAGCGCGTAAAGATGATGACGGCAATACGCAGACGCTGTATGACCATTTGCACAACACAGCGAAACTGGCAGCGGGCTTTGAAAAAAGAAGTTCTGTTACGGCGTTTGCCGCAGGATTGCTGCACGATTCCGGCAAAGCTACGGATGACTTCAAACGATATCTGCTGACCGGCAACCGCAAGCGAGGGGAAGTCGTTCATGCCAAGCAAGGTGCGTTCATTGTTGATGATTGTGCTGCCGATTTTCCATCATCAGCAGCCAGCATGATAACCGCAGAAGTACTTGAGCTGGCAATCGCTAATCATCATGGTCATCTGCCGGATTGCCTAGACGCTTGTGGAGGAACTGCTTACTTTAGGAAGTTGACAGGCGAGAACAAAAAAGCCGAGCAGTACCACTATCAAGAAGTACTGAGCCATGTTTCTTCCTTAAACCTAGATATAAACACCAATTTCGCCAACAGTGTCGCTGAGACCAATAGACTGCTAGAAACAGTCGATTCCTGTGGTATTTCACCGCGCAACACGAGGAATTCTCGCAGCTTCTTCTTGGGCCTGTATGCAAAATACATCTATTCGCGGCTCGTAGATGCGGATCGAGTCGATGCGGCAAACTTCACGGCTCATCAACCATATACTTCGCAGACTCCCAATTGGGAAGAACTGACTCGTCGACTAGAAAATGCGATCAGTGGTTTTGATACATCGTCGAAGATCAGCAAAATCAGGATGCGTATCTCTGAAGATTGTCTTGCAGCCAGCACTCGCGATACAGGAATATACCGTTTAGGTGTGCCCACGGGCGGTGGAAAAACTTTGGCCTCTCTACGTTTTGCGCTCCATCATGCCCAGGAAACAGGAAAACACCATATCATTTACATCACCCCTTATTTGTCAATTACAGAGCAAACCGTGCAGGTATTCCGCAATGTCCTCGATCTCGACAAAGACGACGAGATTCTTCTCGAGCATTATTCGAGCGTGGTTCCGGATAAAGATGACGAAAAGGAGCAGCAACGACGTCTCGCTGCAGAGCGATGGGATAAGCCTATCATCGTGACTACGATGGTGCAGTTCCTGGAAACTGTGATGTCTGCGAAAGCAACAAAACTACGCAAGTTCCACAACTTGGCTGATAGCGTTATCGTCTTTGATGAAGTACAGGCACTGCCCACCAATACCATTAACGTGTTCAACGAAGTCGTGAGTTTCCTCTCCAAGATTCTGGGTTCCACGATTTTGCTCTGTTCGGCCACTCAGCCACTTTTGGAACAAACCGACCGCAGAAATCTGTTGCTTTCAGATAAGCCTGATCTAATTGATCCCGACAATGATTATGCCGAGCAACTTCGTCGGACCAATATTGTCGCTTCATCGCAGGGTCTGACCCTCGATGATTTTGCAGCAGAAATTTATAGCAAAGCGTTGGATAACGGTAACTGTTTGGCTGTGGTTAATCTAAAAGGCGAAGCCAAACAGCTATATCAACTCGTCAAGGAACTAGACGTTGACCACCGGTTTACATTGGTGCATCTGAGTACTGCGATGTGCGGTGCACATCGCAAAAACCAACTTGCCGTGCTGAAGAAATGCCTGCCGAAAAAAACTGGAGATTCGGGCCAACCAGTGATTTGTATCAGTACTCAGCTCATTGAAGCCGGCGTGGACATTTCGTTCTCTTGTGTTATTCGTGCAATGGCGGGACTCGACAGTATCTTGCAAGCAGCGGGTCGCTGCAATCGCAATGGCGAATCGCAGATGCCGAGAAACGTTTATGTATATCCCATTAAGGATGAGTCAGGACTGAGATATCTTCCTGAAATCCAATTAGGGAAAGAGATCACGGACCAACTCATCCATGATTATCCGGAACAAGACTTGCTCTCTGCATTTATGATCGAAGAATATTACCGCGCTTACCTTATCCGGTATCCAAAATTAGTGGACTCCAAATCACGGAACATTGGAACCATGGATTACTCAATTCTCGGAGGCGAAGAAACCGTATACGACCTATTGTCGTTCAACCGTCGCCGTCGCGGGTTGTACTGTAACCGCGTCGGAGAGCAATACCCATACGCATTTGCCCAGGCTTTCCAGACTGTGGGAGATAGCTTCCATGTCATTCCCGGAGGTACCACGGATGTTGTGGTACATTATGGACAGGCGATGGAGCTGATTGACCAACTTAGTGGTGAGGGGGATTTTGCATCCAAGATTAAGATACTGCGCTCATTGCAGGAGTATACGGTTTCTCTCTTCGATTACGAATTCAAGGCACTTGACAAGTCGAAATCGATTGGCGAAGCGAATGGAGATTTCGGCATATTAGTGCTCAACGAAGAAAACTACAGTCAAGACTTCGGATTCCTCTTGAAAGCGGAAATGCCGCTTTTGATGAAGTAGGTGATTATGGAAAAGCATCGCAACTCGATTGAATATGTGATATATGGCGACTACGCCTTGTTCTCAGAAGTTGCCACCCGCACGGGCGGAGAAAAAAACTCATATCAGATTCCAACGTATCAAGCCCTGAAGGGTATTACTGAGAGCATCTATTGGAAACCAACAATCGTGTGGGTCATTGACGCAGTACGCGTGATGAACAAGATTCAGACCGAAGGCAAAGGTATCCGGCCAATCAAGATGAGTGGCGGGAATGATCTGTCGTATTACACCTATTTGAAGAAAGTCAAGTATCAAGTACTTGCTCATTTTGAGTGGAATGAGCAACGCGAAGACTTGCGTGTAGACCGCAACGAGAACAAACACCACAATATCGCCAAGAGATCAGTCAATCTTGGAGGACGAAGAGACATTTTCCTCGGCACCAGAGAGTGCCAAGGATATGTGGAACCATGCGAGTTCGGTTCTGGCGAAGGATTCTACGACGGTTATGGTGATTGGCAGTTCGGCTTTGAGTTTCATAGTTTTATTTATCCAGATGAAAACCCGGAACATGACTTTATCGCCCAGTTCTGGCGTCCAATAATGCACGATGGCATCATTCAGTTTGAACGCCCCGATTCCACACAATTAGATCAACGCATTATCCGGCGCAATCAGCATGTCAAAGATTTTATTGAGGGTCGCAATTTTAGCATGGCGGAGGAGTAGACATGAGTTTATGGTCCAGTCTGCTGCAGACGTATGATGCAGTGAACAGTTCAGCAGGAATCACGCCTCTCAATGAAGACGTGAATAAAACCTTGTTGCCTCTTTATCACACTACGTTGAAGACTCAGCTACAGGTCACACTTGATGAAAACGGATACCCCACTATCAAGCGAGATAATGCCGATATTGAAATTATCGCCCCTTGTACTGAGCAATCCATGGGGCGCTCCGGAACGGTGCTGCCTCCGCACCCGTTATTCGATCAGTTGCAATACATCGACACCAATTATGACCCGGTCAAGCATGAATCATATCTCAGCCAGCTTGCCAGTTGGAAAGGTGATAATGCGAAGTTGAATGCTATTTACCAATATCTTTCGCAGCATAGCATAATCGAAGAAGCTCGAGCACAAGGTATTGGAATCGATCCCAAGAAAGATAGTAAAATCGGAGTCCGCTTTGCGGTACATGTTCGCCATGGTGATTATGAACCGAATGTTTGGGCGGATCATGCAATACGGGATTTGTGGATAGCCCATGAGGAGCAGGTGCGGCACGGTGCCAGTCTTGGAACTGATCTGTTCGGCGAGACACTGTACAAGCCTTCCACTAACTTCCCAAAGAAGATTGTCAATGTAAACGGTAACGCCAAATTGATATCCGCCAATGACAACACGAATTTCACTTTCCGTGGGCGTTTCGCTAATCGCGATGAAGCACTGAGTATTGATACCCTGACTTCACAGAAAATCCATACAACGCTGCGCTGGCTTGCAGCCAATAATGGCACGCTTACCGGTAGTCAGGATATTGTGATTTGGGCAATTGACGGCCATCCGACGGACAATGTTTTTGATCCCACTGGAAATTCCCGCGATGTGGCCGAACAGGTCGATGACCGTACTGATTCTGAAAAACTTATAGACGCAAACGTTCAAACTTACGCGAATTATGCAAAGCAATTCGTTAAATTGTTGCGCGGTTATGGCAACGAAAAGGTACTGCAACAAATGCAGCAGCATAGCAGACGAATAGTCGTGACTATCTTCGATGCCGCCACTTCGGGGCGTCTTAGCGTTACCTTCTACCGTGAATTATCCCAAAACGAGTACATTGAAAGCGTTCTTCAATGGCACGAAGATGCTGCGTGGTACCTCACTTGTTTTGATAACAAAAACAGCGCATCTACCGATGACGAGGCTCCGCGCGGGTCCAAGAAGTCTTCCGATAAGCTGAAGCCAATTCCATACATCGGCGCGCCGTCATTCGCGGATATTATCAACTGTGTGTACAGCACTGACGATCACAGCAGTGATAGTTACAGACGCTTTGCCAAATATGTAAAAAAACAACTCGTAGAGTGCATGTTCAGCAACGCTGGCCTTCCTGCATCGCTCCTGCAGCCGGCTTTCCACAAGGTTATCCGGCCATTGTCCTATGACAGTTTATCTGTCTGGCAGCACGATTTCGAAGTCGCCTGCAGTATGTGGAAAAAGTACTACATCGATCAAGATAAAAGACTTCCCCTAAATGAAAGGAACAACATCACCATGGATTTAGACGAGAAGCGAACGGACCGAGATTATTTATTCGGCCAGTTGCTGGCGCTCGCTGACAATTACGAATACAGAGTTTTATTAAGGCAGAGCGGTGGAAGGACACCGGACCGCACCACTAATGCCGTAAAACTGATGAATAATTTCGTAGCCAAACCATCGACCACGTGGCTGACATTACGGCAGCAACTGAATCCATATATCATCTCCTCCACCAATGGGATGTTCTTCCAGAACGAAGTTGACGAGGTCATGAGCAAGTTCAAAGAAGGAGACTTCGAAAGCAATAAGCCATTGTCATCACTATTCTTGCTCGGTTATTCCCACAAACGCAGACAGCTTATCCAGAGGGCCGATGCCGCCAAGCAACTCAAAGAACAGAACATTGAAAATAAAGGAGAATGAATCATGACTAGCTTGCAGCACAAAATTGATTTCGTACTGACGTTCGCTGTTGAAAATGCCAACCCTAACGGCGATCCGCTGAATGGAAACCGTCCACGTACCACTGCTGAAGGCTTGGGTGAAATGTCGGATGTGGCAGAAAAGCGCAAGATCCGCAATCGCCTACAAGACGCAGGCGAGCGAATCTTTGTACAGTCCACAGACCGTACTGATGATGGAGAAAAATCTCTGTCAGATCGTTGGAAAGCTTTTACCAAGACCCTAAGCAAGGAAGACCAGAAGGACCGAGAAGCTCTATCCTACAGAGCTTGCGAACAGTGGATTGATGTCCGCTCCTTTGGACAAGTGTTTGCGTTCAAAGGAAAGGAAAAGGAAGGCGATGCTTCCGTCTCCATTCCAGTGCGCGGTCCGTTCACCATACAATCTGCATTCTCTCTTGAACCCATCGCTATTGACGACGTACAAATCACCAAGTCAGTGAATGGCGAAACTACAGACACGAATAAGAAATCCTCCGACACCATGGGTATGAAGCACCGTGTCTCCGGACGTGCTGTATATGTGACCCATGGCAGTATCAGCCCTCAATTGGCAGAAAAGACTGGTTTCACTGAGAAAGACGCAGAGAAAATCAAAGAAGCTTTGCTGACTCTGTTTGAGAATGACGAAAGTTCAGCACGACCTGCAGGCTCCATGGAAGTGGTGAATCTGGCGTGGTTTACGCACAACAGCAAAGCGGGCCAATATTCGTCAGCGAAGGTCCACCGTACTGCCAAGGTTGATGAAGAAGGTGTCATCACCGTGGATACCACGCATATTCCCGGTCTCCATTATGAAGTACTCGAAGGTCGCTGAATCAATCCCGTCAGTATTGTCGGCATAAAGGAGCAACTGTGAAAGAGCCAACAGATTATCCAGAGGACGATTGGCTGGCTCTTTCCGGCCTCCAACATTTCGCGTTTTGCAGGCGGCAGTGGGCTCTGATTCATATCGAGCAGCAGTGGCAGGACAACTATCTCACTACTGCGGGCTCCCTCGAACACGATCGAGCGCATGATTACAGCGAATCGGAAACAAGGGACAATCTGCTTATTATGCGTGATCTCCGTGTGTTCTCACGACGATTGGGCATTACCGGAGCATGCGATGTGGTCGAGTTCCGTCAATCGGATGAAGGCGTGCCATTGCATGGGCGAGCCGGTACTTGGCTGCCGTATCCTGTGGAATACAAGCATGGTGTTCCAAAGCAGGTGGATGCGGATCGTCTTCAACTTTGTGCGGAAGCCATGTGTTTGGAAGAAATGCTGGCTTGCTCGATTCCGGAAGGTAGCTTGTTCTATCAGCAGACTAAACGACGGGAGCGGGTGCAATTTGATGAGTCGTTGCGTGGACAGATCGTCGCAATGACAAGTGAAATGCATGATCTGTTTAGTCGTGGGCACACGCCGAAAGTCAGACCCTCAAAAGCTTGCAGGGCCTGTTCTTTGAGTGATATATGCTTGCCGAAGATTGCTAAAACACGCTCAGCGCATCAATTCATTGAGGAATCCGTGCAGGCGGGAGTAGAGGGGGTGGCGGGTTGAAATGAGACAGCTACTTAATACGTTGTATGTCACCAGCGAGGACGTATATCTGTCGCTAAAGAACGATAATGTCATCGTTCAGCAAGGTGATAACACACTTGGCCGGATTCCGTTGCGCTCGTTGGAGAGCATCATAAGCTTCTCGTACAAGGGCGCATCGCCGGCCCTGATGGGAAAATGTTCGGAACTTGGCGTGGGGCTCTCGTTCTTTTCTCCACGAGGATGGTACTACTGTTCTATTCTCGGCGAGAAGAATCGTAATGTTTTGCTTCGTCGTGAGCAATTTCGTTTCGCGGACGATGAGAGTGAGGCTTTGCCGTTTGCAAGATCATTCATCATAGGGAAGATATACAACTGCCGCTGGGTGCTTGAACGAACTAAGCGAGACCATGCGCTACGAGTGAATAGCGAGCGGATCGCGGCACAGAGCGAGAAGTTGCGGCAATCCTTGGCGAATGTTCGTAATTGCACGTCCATAGATGAGTTACGCGGTGTGGAAGGGCTAGCCGCCAAAGATTATTTCTTCACCTTTGACAATCTGATTTTGCGTGATAAGGATGACTTCTTCTTCCAACAACGCAGCCGAAGACCGCCGCTGGACAGGGCAAATGCTTTGCTGTCATTCGTCTATTCGCTGTTGACCAGTGATTGTATTGCAGCCTTACAGGGAGTTGGGCTCGATCCCTACGTGGGGTTTCTGCATACTGATAGACCGGGTAGAGCTTCTTTGGCCCTGGATCTGGTAGAAGAATTTCGTCCGGCTATTGCAGATCGTTTCGTACTCACGCTTATCAACACAGGGGTAATCAAACCTTCCCAGTTCGAGGTTCGTGAAAATGGCGGCGTGTTTCTTTCTGAGGGCGGTCGCAAGACCGTGCTTGCTGCATGGCAGAAGCGTAAACAGGAAACAATTACGCATCCATTTTTCGGTGAAAAGATACCTTGGGGACTAGTGCCGCATGTGCAGGCGTTGCTGTTGAATCGTGCGATTCGTGGTGATTTGGATGCTTATCCGCCATTTATGTGGAAGTGATTTTGTGATTGCTCGTGCTTGCTTGTGCTGCTGGAATATGAGAATGGGGTATTGGAATGATGGTTGTTGTGGCTTATGATGTCAACACTGAGACGCCAGACGGTAAGAGGCGTCTTCGGAGCGTGGCCAAAACCTGCATGAAATATGGGCAGCGCGTACAAAACAGCGTTTTCGAATGCTCTGTGACCCCGTCCGACTATCTGATTCTGAAGCATGACCTTGCAGAGATTATGGATGAGATGTGCGACAGTTTGCGCTATTACAATTTGGGTTCGAAGTATGCTTCGAAGATCGAGCATCGCGGCAGACAGCGACACGTGCCTGTCGATGGGGTGATGATGCTCTGATAGGCATTGCAAGCAAGGGAGCAAGTGGACGTCGCTGATTATGTCATGTGATTGGTGTCGTCGTAAAGCTTCTATGGAGTATTCGTCCTTTCGCACTGCGAAATGGCAAGAGGATGAAGGTCGTCTTTGTTCTTCTGGTTGTTTGATAACTTCATAGTGGATATTGTGAGGTGTCTGGAGCCTCCGGGACGGTATCTGAAGCGTCAACAGTGGTTTACGGTACGATCGATGTCGTGAATGGACGATTGTGCCTGCATTATGGCTGAGGCTGTCCATTTTCACAGGCCGCTTCCCATTCGGGGAGCGTGGATTGAAATCTCGGGCATGTGGGAGCCCCCCCCAAGCGGCCAACAGTCGCTCCTCATCCGGGTAGCGTGGTTTTTCGGGGCCAGACACTCATAGCGTGTCCCAAGGAGAACGGGAGACGCTGAAAACTACTAGTGATGAAAGGTGGTGTGCTATGACAATGGTTGAGAGTTTGCCGACTTACTCCTCGGCCGAGGCTGAGGCAAGGAGCAAGGGCGACAATCTGATCAGCATGATTAATGTCTATCTTGCCGGGTATGCGGCTGCCGGCATGCCTGTTGACGTTGAGACCACGGGCAAGACGCTGCACGCTCTCCCCGCTGATACTGTTCTGCGCACTGACGCCGATTTTGATGCTTTCGAGCATGAGGTGTTGGGCGATGATTGAGGTCACCTACTCAGATTCAGCAAAGGCGGACGTTAAACGTTTGAAGCGTTACCGTCGTGATTGCGCGGCTGAGGTTCTGCGTATCGTTCGTGAGGGATTGCGCATGAACGGGTGTGTTTTCCGAAGCGTACGGGCCACATGAGTTGACCAATCCGGATGCTCGTTTTTTCTGGCTACATGGAATTTCACGCATTCGATGATGTTCTCGTGTTGTATTATCCGCCGTGTCCGAACGGTTTCATTCGTGTCATGCGGGTGTGTACGCATTGGGAATTGCATACTGGCGTATTCGGTCTTGATTGGTCCGATCCCAAGAATGAGGACGAAGCCAAGGCCGAGTATGGCTTGGCCAATGAGGTCATAGAGTCTGAATGGTTTAAGTAGCTTGGGCTGCCAACCTTACGAACTGTTGAGGCAGTCGAAAAAGGAGATGGCACTATTACGTGTAGTTTGTTCCGTTGCAATTGAGGTATGCGCAAAGGGTCGAGCATCGTGGTGGGCGGTGACATTTGCCTGTTGATGGGATGGCAATGCCTGAACTGGCTGCGTCGAGGGGAGGACGGTGATGTCGCCGATATCGTGCCATGTGGCCGGTGCGACCTTAAAGTTCTCATGAATTACTCGTCCTTTCGCACTGTAGAATGACGTGGAGATGAGGGTTATTTTTGTCTCTCTGGTTGCTTGATGACTTCATAGTGGCTAGTGCGCTGGTGTTTTTGACTTTTACGGACGGTGCCCAAAACGTCAACGACGATCTGCGATACAATCAGTGTTGAAAATGGATGATTTTGCCCATATCGTGGGCGAAGATGTCCATTTTCGCGGTCGCTCCCCATCCGGGGAGCGTGGATTGAAATACGTGAAACAAACCGCAACCGGAGAGCGTCGGCAAGTCGCTCCCCATCCGGGGAGCGTGGATTGAAATCCCTACGGGAAATCCATGCCCGAGAATCCGCCCGGTCGCTCCCCATCCGGGGAGCGTGGATTGAAATGCATTGTTCGCCGCCGCCGTCGCCGTGGTGATGTTGTCGCTCCCCATCCGGGGAGCGTGGATTGAAATCCGAAATATTCAAGTCTGATTGCGTTGTGGAGCTCGTCGCTCCCCATCCGGGGAGCGTGGATTGAAATCTCATCACGCAAGCCGGCTATCAGGGACGACTGAAGTCGCTCCCCATCCGGGGAGCGTGGATTGAAATCATCGTATCCGGGGAACATCTGGACACCGAGCATGTCGCTCCCCATCCGGGGAGCGTGGATTGAAATCGGAAGAATATCGCTTGACCATCAAGGGCATGTTCGTCGCTCCCCATCCGGGGAGCGTGGATTGAAATGCGTAGAAACTGTCCGAATTTCGACGTGGCGACTTGTCGCTCCCCATCCGGGGAGCGTGGATTGAAATCTCCATTGGGCTGGATGATACATTGCATCATATCGTCGCTCCCCATCCGGGGAGCGTGGATTGAAATACGAGATGGAACAGCAGGGCGTGGCAACCTCCCGTCGCTCCCCATCCGGGGAGCGTGGATTGAAATAATTCAGCAACAGTCCCATTAAATCACATTAAAACGTCGCTCCCCATCCGGGGAGCGTGGATTGAAATAACGCGCTCGGCGTCACGTCGGTACCCACGGCGCAAGTCGCTCCCCATCCGGGGAGCGTGGATTGAAATAAGTCGGGTGGCCCATGGCGCGGTCTTGCTTCCGTCGCTCCCCATCCGGGGAGCGTGGATTGAAATTCACCTCCTGTTACAATGCGGCTGAGGTTGACTTGTCGCTCCCCATCCGGGGAGCGTGGATTGAAATAGATTAACGACCGAGGATACGGTCTGCCGATTGGTCGCTCCCCATCCGGGGAGCGTGGATTGAAATCAGCGCTTCGGGCACGACGGATATTGATATGCCCGGTCGCTCCCCATCCGGGGAGCGTGGATTGAAATCATCATATCCGGAGAGCATCTGGACACCGAGCATGGAGTCGCTCCCCATCCGGGGAGCGTGGATTGAAATATAAACAATAATATACCCCACGGCAGTAAGCCGTGGTCGCTCCCCATCCGGGGAGCGTGGATTGAAATCCTTGCAGTCGAACCCAGCCAAGGACGGTGTATGGTCGCTCCCCATCCGGGGAGCGTGGATTGAAATTACAATGCCGTGAACAGCCTCTAAAAGCATTAAGGTCGCTCCCCATCCGGGGAGCGTGGATTGAAATATCATAATTATCACTGTTGCGCGGGGCCTCCATGAGTCGCTCCCCATCCGGGGAGCGTGGATTGAAATGCGTACTCGACGAACTGGTGGCACATGGCCTCGAAGTCGCTCCCCATCCGGGGAGCGTGGATTGAAATGCCAACGCCGGCATGATCGGCAGCGACGCGGGCAGGTCGCTCCCCATCCGGGGAGCGTGGATTGAAATTTCCACGAGACCGGCCACATGCTCGACTGGATGGTCGCTCCCCATCCGGGGAGCGTGGATTGAAATATGGGCGGGCTCGCGGCCGATGCGAGGAACGGGCGTCGCTCCCCATCCGGGGAGCGTGGATTGAAATCCCGGCCGGTTCGGCGGGCACGTCGAGGAAAGCTACGTCGCTCCCCATCCGGGGAGCGTGGATTGAAATGCATCCTCGAACAGCGCCGCCGCATCACCAACCTGTCGCTCCCCATCCGGGGAGCGTGGATTGAAATTTATCCCCACAAACCAAATAAAAAAGCCCGAAAAGTCGCTCCCCATCCGGGGAGCGTGGATTGAAATAGGGTCAATCGCAGGATCAGCCTGGGCAAGAACGTCGTCGCTCCCCATCCGGGGAGCGTGGATTGAAATACCCGACAGGCGAGATCCCACAGAGCGAGCCGCACCGTCGCTCCCCATCCGGGGAGCGTGGATTGAAATGCCTCACGCGAGTGGAAGCCGGAGACCAGGAAGAGGTCGCTCCCCATCCGGGGAGCGTGGATTGAAATCAAGAAGGAAAGTAAACGCATGAGCGGAACCCAAGGTCGCTCCCCATCCGGGGAGCGTGGATTGAAATCTTGTACACGGCGCACATCGCCGCGCAGTCGAACGGTCGCTCCCCATCCGGGGAGCGTGGATTGAAATCGCCTTGACGGGCAGATCAAAGGGGATATGGCGCAGTCGCTCCCCATCCGGGGAGCGTGGATTGAAATATTTGTCCACGACCGATGATGTTTCCCGCCACCGTCGCTCCCCATCCGGGGAGCGTGGATTGAAATATGATCGTCCACACCCAGGTGCCGATGCGCCCGGTCGCTCCCCATCCGGGGAGCGTGGATTGAAATACGTCCGTGACCGTCACGTTCGCGGCGTCACCATGTCGCTCCCCATCCGGGGAGCGTGGATTGAAATCCTTTCGATTTTGACGGTCTCCTTGTATGGGTTTTGTCGCTCCCCATCCGGGGAGCGTGGATTGAAATCCTGCTGATGGTGTCGAGGATGAGGTCCGCGAGGTCGTCGCTCCCCATCCGGGGAGCGTGGATTGAAATTTTGGAGTGCCTGAGCGTGGATTTCGGTCTGGCGAGTCGCTCCCTGTTTTTAGTCAAGTCGGTGTTTCGTGTTGGGGCTGGTGCCGTTTTGTTGGACTCGTCGTTGATTCCATCACCACCAATCATGCCACAAGACCGAGCTCGCGTCGACGATCCATGATGCTCATGCCGAACTCCGTCTTGATCCGCCTGTCCCGGTACCAGACCATGTAGTCGTTGAGCATGTTGATGAACCCGTCCATCGAGACGCCCGCGAAGCTGCGCTTGTGGAAGAACTCCTGCCTGGGACGGCCGAAGAACCCCTCCGCGGCCGCGTTGTCCGGAGAACAGCCTTTCGCGCCCGTCGAACGCGTCAGGTTGTTGTCCGTGCAGATGCGGATCCATTCCGGCCACCGGTAGTGGCAGCCGCGGTCACTGTGGATGATCGGCTTCTCTCCGTCCTTGAGCGTGGAGCAGGCGTCGGTGAGCATGCCGTTGGCCAGCTCGGCGTTCGGGCTCGTGCCGATCGTCCAGGCGACCGGCATGCCGTCATGGCAGTCGATCACGGGCGACAGGTAGGCCTTTCCCGCGGGGATCGAGAATTCCGTGAGGTCCGTGACCCACAGCATGTTCGGCCGCTCGGCGTGGAAATCGCGGTTCACCAGGTTCTTCGGCGCCTTGGTGAGCTCGCCCTTGTACGAGCTGTACCGCTTCGCGCTCTTGAACAGGGGCACCAGGCCATGTGAGGTCATCAGCCGCATGATCCGTTTGGCCGATACCCTGACGCCCATGCTTTCCGGCTCCAGGTGGATCCGCTTGTACCCGTAGCGGCGTTCGCTGTTCTCGAACGCCTCGCGCACGAGCTCCAGCAGCGGCGCGTCCTTGTCGGGGCGTTTCATTGCGTTGAGCTGGTAATGGTACGTGCTGCGCGCGATGCCGACCACGGGCAAGAGGCTCCTGGCCGTCACGCCCAGCGTCTCGCCAGCGGTCTTGACGAGGATCGTCTTCTCTCGGCTGGCCGGGTTTTCCGGGTCTGCGCCCGGCTCTTTCCCCCGACAGCTCCAACGCGCCCTTCCGGATCGCGATCTCGATGTCGAGTTCCCTCTTCTCCCGTCGTTGCCGTTCGACATCGGCGTCCAACTCGTCCAGACGGGCCTGGAGCTCCGCCACTTTCCTCTCCATCGACGCCAACGCGTCCGCCGGACCGGCCGCGTCCGACGCGTTCGGAGCCACGGTCGGCTTGACGGACGGCTCCTTGGATTCCACGACGGTCCTTCTTTTCCCGGATCCGGACACAGTCGCCTCCTCGGATTTCGCGAGCATCTGCCGTTTCCATTCTCGCACAGTCGCGTCCTGCACGCCCAGTTCGGCTGCCGCCTCACGCGATTCCGGCCGTCCGGACGCGACCGCGACCACCGCCTCGCGTTTCAGCTCCTCGGGGACCGGACCGTGCCTCAACTTGCGTTGGCCGGGCGCGAGCTCGTCGATCCACGCCATGAGCAGTTCCTTGCTTTTCGGATAGCCGAGCATCCGCATGGTGCGGCCGGGCCGTCTGCCGTATTCGAGGTAATGGTCCACCGCGGCCCGTTTCTGCCCGTCCGTGTACCGCCTGTAGCGTTCCCCGCGCCCGGAGGGAACGCCGGTGCGCTCCTCCTCGAGCCGGTCCGCGTACCACGACAGCAACACGCCCTTGCCGGGATGGCCGAGCTCGCGGATCACGTCGGCGGCGCAGCGTTCGTATTTGATGTACAGGTCCACGGCCCTGTCGCGCTGCTCCCTGCTGTACTTCGCCATGAGGGGGTTCTCCTCCCGGTCAGGGAGTCCAAGAAAACGTCACCACCTCGGTTTCGTCACTAATTTTTTCGGTTTTCGGCATGAGGAGTGCCGGCCGGTGGTTTGTTTTACTGGTTGT
>OBUX01000224.1_pt1 | contig 32108 bp, 25 predicted proteins | sample 1501181 | NCBI WGS metagenome assembly OBUX01 (sample SAMEA2579935, study PRJEB22360) | human gut metagenome | biome: human gut; feature: human-associated habitat; material: faeces | place: Denmark | collected 2008/2010 | reverse complement strand
TCTGGCCACTGCCAGTAGCGTGATTTCTGACCACTATTTCCACTGTATGGCGGGTTATCTTTTTCACCATCCTGCTTAATGTAAGTCAATGTGTATTCATCGTTTTCGCGTGGTGTAAAACCGAGCTTCACAATGCCGCGTTTATCATCAGCCGATGAATTAATCATCTTGCCGTGTTTGCCTGCAATATCATTATTTACACCATGCGGCAGGCCGAGAAAATCCTGCTTTAGCTGGCTACCGCTGATTTGCAAATACCCCAGATCGCTGCTGGCGGCAAATGAAGCATGCATATCGTAGGCATTGTCCTGGCTACGGCTCCATCCCTGGCGATATCCCAGATTTGCTTCCAGAGGTTTTGTTGGCTTCTGGGTGGTGATATTAATGGCTCCGCCCATCTGATTAGGCCCCTGAAGCAGCGACGAATACCCTTTGGAAACTTCAACTGCCCCCAAATTGTTGGTCAGAATCCGCGCCAGATCGAGGTTGCCGTCATAGGGAACATAAATGGGCACACCGTCGAAATAGACCGGCACCTGACGACTATCAAAGCCACGAACTTTGACCTGTTCTTCGTTGCGGCTACCTGACTTTTGCAGCACCACGCCGGGGACGACACTTAATGCCTGAGCGACATTCTGTTTATCCAGGGCCTTCATGGTGGGTTGATCGAGAACGGTGGTTGTCGTCGATGATACCGGACTGGACCATACGGTCAGCGTGTCACTCTCCTGAGCCGCTACGGACTGCTGGGTAAAGGCAAGTGATAATACTGTGCAGAGATAACGTTTTTTGAGTCTCATAGAATAAATTCCGTTTAACAAAGAATTAAATAGAGGCTGCGGGTTGCAGACTGACTTTAATGTCAGCAGGTGCCGCGTAATAAGGCGCGGAGGTAATAAAAAGGCGAATGCCGCAGTCGAGGTAATTTTTGAGTGTTGTCAGATTAATTCCGCCGGTCAGAGCCAGCGTGCAGTGGGGAGCCAGCGACGGTGCTATTTGCGCAATTTCAGTTGCCTGTTGCGGACTAAATTTGTCGAGCTGAAGTACGTCTGGTTGCGCGCGTAACGCGGCGATTGCCTCTTTCGGCGTGTCGGCTTCAACAACTATTTTCTTCTCGGGTGCGTGGCGACGTAACTGATTGATTGCGCCTGACCAGTCCTGATTGTCATGAAGAAAATGGCGGTGGTTGGCAAACAATAATATGGTTTCCGCACATCCGGCACGATGAATCAGTCCTCCGGCAGCCAGAATTGCCTGCGAGGCCAGTAAGCGGGTGCCCGGAATTGCTTTTCGGGTGCAGGCGATATTGCCATCAGGGTAACGTTCACGAAGTAACGCCAGCATTTGAGCGAGATAATCAGAAACACCGCAACTCCACTCCAGCACATTCTGGACTGCCTTCCATCCCTGATGAAGTGCTGCGGCATTACCTTGCGCACGGATTAGCCGCTGACCCGCGTTCGCTTGTGAACCGTCGCTGACCGCGTCATCAATAGTTAATCCCAGCGTAGTTAACATCTTACACGCGACAGAAATTCCGCTGACGCAGCCGCCCTGACGGAGAAAAAACTCTATATAGCCATGCTGGTGTCCAATATTTAATGCTCGCGTGGTCAGGTCACCGCCCTGGATATCTTCCAGAAGTAACGCATCGATTTGTGCCTGAGAAAGGAAAATCATCGCAGTGTCTCCTGCGGTACGCTATCCCACCAGATGAGCGCCCAGTCGCGGCTGGCAGGGGCGAGGGCACGAGCATCTTGTTGTTGATACCAGCGATATAACCGCTCACGCTCATCGTCGTTAAGCGCGCCCAGACTCCAGCTGACGTTCTGCTCAAAACGTTCCCAGGTGCTGTTATCCTGTTGGCAATTTTGTCCACGGATAAAATCAACGTGAGCATAAATTCCCATCTGATACAGGACGTTGAGTGCAAAGATATAGTTGGGTAATTCGATCACTTCCCGACCAGCCGCCCGCTGAATGGCTGGAGAGACGAACGAGGTGCTGACCAGATGAGTCGTATAGACGCGAAGCCGTGCCTGATTATTCAGTTTGCTCATTGCCTGGCGCATATCAGCCACCAGAGTGGAGCGGGAAGCCACGGCAATATCGCAGCGTGGCAGGTCACTCCAGTCCTCTTCCCAGGCGCGCTGGATCCAGTGGACATTGTCTGCCTTTAGCGCGGCGGCGCGACGGGCGGCAACGTTCAGCATCCCCTGACTGTAATCAACGCCATAAATCGTCGTGAGTTTGTCCGCCAGCGCCAGCGATACGGTACCCGGTCCGCAGCCCATATCGAATAAGGTTTGCGCGCCTTGCAGGTCAATTTTTGAGGTCAGTTGTTGCAGGTAGCTGTCCGTAGGCGAGGCGCAATTTTCCGCCATTTTTTCCGCCCGTTGATCCCAGTGATCCGGCGTTTTTTCTGTGCGATGGGCCAGCCTGAGTTGCTGAAGGTAAAGGTCTGCAAAATCAATATCGTCAATGAGCATGATTTTTCCTTAGTGCTTAATTGCAGAGAGGTGATGGTGAATCTGGTCGGCAGAAACCCGGTACAGGGCAGCCAGTTTTTTCGTTGTTAACTGTTCGGTCGGTAAGCCTTGTGTTACTCGTCCATCTGGCTCTACCTGGATAATGCTGTCGGCAATGGCGTTTGCATGGAGCGGATGATGAGTCGACATTAACATTGTCATGCCGTTATTTTTGAGCTGCGCCAGCGTGTCCAGAAGTTGGATCTGATGACCGAAATCGAGGCTGGAGGCAGGCTCATCCAGTAATAACAAGCGCGGTTGCTGGACGAGTGCACGGGCGATTAAAGCCAGCTGACGTTCACCGCCGCTAAGCGTATTCCAGCGTCGTGTCGCCAGATGCAAAATGCCCAGCTTTTCCAGTTGCTCCGTTGCTTTCAGGCGTTCTTGCTTACCGGGAACGGAAAAAGCGCCTATGGTGGGGGCCAGGCCCATCAACACCATATCCAGCACACTAAAAGCAAAAATGCCGTCGTGCGCCTGCGGCACCCAGGCAATAGCCTGCGCGCGCTGGCGATGGCTGAGTGTCTGCACAGGGAGGCTATCCAGTAAGATCTCGCCTTTTAATAACGGTATAACGCCAAGAATGGAGCGCATGAGTGTGGTTTTGCCGCAACCATTGGCTCCTAACAGACAACAAATTGTTCCTTGCGACAGGGTGAAGGACACGTCGCGTAGCACCGGATGGCGGGAGTAACCCAGAGACGCATGACGGACGGCAAGCAAAGTCACTGGCGACCTCCGCGTAACAACAAAAACAGGAAAAACGGTGCACCAACAAAAGCGGTCAGAATGCCAAGTGGGATTTCTGTTGTTCCAATGCTGCGTGCCAGCGTATCGGTAAGCAGGAGCAGAATCGCGCCAGTACACATTGCCATGGGCAACAGCTGCTGATGGTTATGACCGGTCAACAAGCGGGCAATGTGCGGAACGACCAGGCCGACCCAACCAATTATGCCCGCTATTGCTACCGTGCTGGCGGTGATGAGTGTGGCGCAGAAAATTAATCCAAAGCGCAGACGTGTCACGTTCAGTCCCAGCGAACGGGCTTCGTCGTCGGAAAGCGTGAGTAAATTCATGCGCCAGCGGAGAAAAAACAGGGGCAAGGAGCCTATGAGAATGATCGGTGCAGCATAGCAGAGATCGCGTAAGGTCACGGTGGACAGCCCCCCCAGCAACCAGAAGGTAATTGACGGTAACTGGGTGTAAGGATCGGCCAGCGTTTTTATTAGCGATATCCCCGCTCCGCACAACGTTCCTAACGCAATGCCTACCAGCACCAGGGTTAAGATCGGATCGTGGCGGGTCACCCGACGCGTAATCAACCAGACGCCCGCGACCACCATCAGCCCGCCGCAAAATGCGTACAGCTGGATGTAAACAATGGATAATCCCCACAGGATTGCCGCGCAGGCACCAAGTCCGGCACCGGCGGAGACGCCTAAAATATCCGGTGACACTAAGGGATTACGGAACATTCCCTGATAGGTGGTTCCGGCCCCTGCCAGCGCCGCGCCCAGAAACAGCGCAGCAAGAATACGCGGCACGCGGATTTGCCAGAAGACAATTTGTTCTTGCACAGGAACATTTTCTTGACGAAGAATGAGCGCCAGCAGTTGCTGCATATCGAGATGATAAGCCCCACTTACGGCGGCAAAAGTGATACTGATAGCTGCCAGCAGCAAAATACATCCGTTTACGGTTCTCATTAGCTCGCCACCAATTTTTGATAGTCGGCGTCACTGAGTGAACAATGCCAGAACAGTTGGGCATAATGCTGCATGTCACTTTTAAACTGGCGATTGATGGCGGGATCCAGCCAGGCGTGAAGTCTGCGTAATCCCAGAAGACGGTTGATTCCCGGCGGGGCATCCAGCCAGCCAAAGGGCAGGCCACTTAAAAATAAGATGCGTTGTTCCGCAACCGCTTTCACGCCCTGCCAGAGAGGATCACGACGAATAAAATCTGCAGTAACGGCCTCCTGAACCAGAATAATATCCGGCTGCCAGCGCAGGAGATTTTCCATGGAAACCTGTGTCAGACCGTGGCGATCGGCTATTTGCGCGACGTTATGCAAACCTAATAATTCCGCCGCCTCGGTATGCAACGAACCCTGTAAGCCCGTTTCCAGCCCTCGAGGACCGCGCGCAGCATAAAAGCTGAGGTTAGCGGCGGGTGAGGTGGCGAATGCCTGAGCTTCACCAACGAAGCGGCTGGCGAGATTGGCTTGTTCTGCGGCGCGGTGCTCTTCGCCTAACGTTTTGCCAAGCGTTGTTAACTGTTCTGCTGATTGTTCCAGTTTCCCGTTAAGCAATAACCAGGGTATTTGTGTCTGTTCGCTAACCTGCCGTGCCTGGGAGATCCAGGTTTCATCCGTATTGCCGCAATCAACGACCAAATCGGGATGTAACGCCATAAGCCCTTCCAGCGAGAGTGTGCTGGCGCGCCCGGCGAGTCGTCCCAGCCTGGGGAACTGGCGAATGTGCTCTGGCAATGGAATTAATGCCTGACGGGCAAAATCAAAAGAGGAAAAACCGACCATTTTTTCTGGCGCGACAGCCAGCAATAGTAAATCGGCGGGCGCGCCTGCGCTGACGATGCGTGTAATGTTTTGGGCTTCGGGAAGCGTCAGTGAGGCCCAGAATTTGACTGATTGTGCAAAGGACGGCAGATGATGCAGGAACAATGTCGACGCAAGAATCTGTGTAAACCTCCGTCTGGTTAGTGACATAAGTAATATCCTGATAATTAAAACCGCTATATACTTACACATATAGCGAAAAGGATCATGTTTGATGTCAAAATTTGTCTAAAGAGACAGAATGATTTGCTTGTTTCTTAAATAACACTTTGTTCCACAAGAAAATTGTCAGGGAGAATGGGGAGTGGGGGAAAATATAAATAGAGGTGTAATGATTAACAAGTTGATAAAATAAAATTAAAATCTTCTCTAATAAAAGAAAATAAAGGCATAGACCGTAGAAAGAGTGGTATTTCGTGATGAAGAAAGAGCAATGCCAATTTTATGCACGTAATGGCATTGCTCGATATACAGTAAAGTTAAGGCGTAGGTTCCGCCTCTTTTTGTTTTAGCGGCTGTGTTGTTGATTCACTGAGTGGACGCGTCGCCGGAACATTGTCACACGGTTGCTCTTTCGGGCAGATCAAATCCAGCATTTTCAGCGTCACGCCATTGGTCCAGCCAAAGCCATCCTGTAATGGATATTCGCCACCGCCGCCCCCTGTTCCGGTGGTGCTGACATCATATTTTTCCACCAGCTTTTTCTCCCGGTCATAGGTGTGCTGAACATTGGTCAGGAAGTGCCAGCTAATGTCCATCGCTACCTCTTTTTGCCCGTAGTTTTGTAATCCTTCTGTCGCGACCCACTGCAACGGTGCCCAGCCGTTTGGCGCATCCCATTGTTGCCCACTTTTCACCGACGTGGTGTTCAGGCCGCCGGGTTGCAGCAGATGTGTTTTCGTCGCCGTCGCCATTTTGCTGGCGCGATCTTTCGCTGCCGCATTGACGTACAGCGGGAACAGGGCGGCCGCGGTTAACTGATTGCGCACTTTATGACTTTTCAGGTCGTAATCGGCATACCAGCCTTGTTGATCGTTCCACAGGTATTTTTCGATCCCTTTTTGACGGGCATTTGCCAGCGTTTCGTACTGGTTTGCCATCGCGTTATCTCCGGCAGCTTTGCTGGCGCGGGCGAGGATTTTTTCCATTTTGAACATCAAGCTGTTCAGATCGACCGGTACGATGCTGGTGGTGCGTAAGGTGTTTAACTGCTGCGGATTGTCCATCCAGCGCGAGCTGAAATCCCAGCCAGACGCAGCGGCAGAGCGCAGGTCGCGGTAAATTTCAGTGGCAGGTCGATTCGGATTGCTTTTGGCAGTGGCAATATCTTCCACCCATGACTCTGGTCGTGGCGTATCGCGATCGTCCCAGTAGCGGTTGAGAAGGGTACCATCCTGAAGTTTTACAACGCGTTTTTCCTGTTGTCCGGCTTGCAGGTTTTCAACACCGTCCATCCAGTAAGCATATTCTTTTTGCATTTGCGGCAGGTATTGTTTCAACGCGGCGTCGCTTTCATGCTGCGCCAGTAACTCTACCATCAGGGCAAAGAAGGGCGGCTGCGAGCGGCTTAAATAGTAACTGCGGTTGCCGTTGGGAATATGACCGTAAGTGTCTATTTCATGAGCAAAATTGGCCACCATATCCGCGACTTTATCCCAGTGACCGCTTTCGGCAAGTCCTAACATGGTGAAGTAACTGTCCCAGTAATATACCTCGCGAAAACGTCCGCCTGGCACGACATAAGGTTTTGGCAGCGGTAATAGAGAATCCCATTTTTCGGTGTTTTCGGTAGAACGCGTTAATACCGGCCAAAGTCCGTCAATATGTTCGCGCAGTGATTGCCCCTCTGGCGGAACATATTTCTCGCCCTCTTTCGGCAGGGTGAAATTGACGTTAACGAAATGGCGTAGATCAAATCCGCTCTGGTTTTGCTGCATCCGATAATCAGCAAGGATCATCAGCGGATCGCTGTTCGGCACGGCATCGGCAAAGGTTTTTTGGTCCGGAAAAAGTTTGGCGTTTTGCACATCATTAAACAGCGGCCCTAATAAAATATCAGGCGGTTGTGGTGTTACCGATGTTTCTTCTGCCTGCACCGATAGCGCAGCGAAACACAAAAAGATGCAGGCTGGAATTAACGCCATTTTTTGCGGGCGAGAAGGTGCGGGGGATTTCATCAATCATTCTCCTTTGGCGAAACCGAATAAAACGGTATTCAAGTATCAGAAAACCTTAGTTCAGGATCGCACTAGCTGCATGATCGAAATCACATTCTGCGAACTGACAGACATTTTAGAAAAGGGAATTAAAGGGATAAATAACGGCGAAATAGAGTGATAAAATAACATCTGTTTATTAGTCAGCCAGCGACGTTGGGTTCGCGATTAGCGAAGAAAAATCATCATAATTTGGTGAAAAATATAACAGGTAGTTAAAAAACATCAGTGCAGAGTAAATTGCCGGATGACATCAGAATGATGCCATCCGAACGGTGGTTTAACCCTGATGGTTGAAACGTTGCGTTTTAACGTCCAGCGTTAGCGTTTCTTCTGGTTGTATCGCATACAGTTTCTCACCCTGCTGGCAAATCCAGCCAATTCCCAGTTCACGGGCGATTAGGGCACTGTGGGATAGCGGACTTCCGGCGCTAAGGCAGATACCTTTTACAACCGCTGGATCCAGTTGCAGTACTGTGGAGGGATAAATGTTCTCCGCCAGTAGAATAGTTGGCGAGTTAAACTGCGGGAGTTCTTCTTTCGTTTGGGTCAGGTGGACCAGGGTGCGATGCAGAAGATCGTCCACATCGATATAGCGAGCCTGTAGATATTCATCATCCAGCTGTTGGTATTGCTGGCTAAGTTCTTTAAGAACTTGCTGCCAGGCATATTCCGCCGTGCAATGTTCATGCTGAAGGAGTTCGCTTGCCGCCGCCTGCAGTTCCGGATCATCTAACAGTGTATGGTGACCAGAAAAGATTGCGGCAATATCGTCAAGCCCACTGGTTTCTGCTTTCGCTGTTAACGTCATCAGATCTAATAACGTGAAGTCAATGGCCTGGCGTAATCGTTCTTGTTCTTCTTCCACGGTCAGGGTTGATTTTGCCTGTACCGTACATAAAACAGGTTGATAATAAAAGGCTTTACCCGAAACAGGCGGAACGGGACGCAGAGTAGGTGGAGCAACTTCCTCCGTTTCACCAAAGTTATCTTCAGCCAGCTGACGGAAAGCGATCAGTGCCTCTTCAGCTTCTGGTCCTTTCGCAATCAGGCGCAGCGTATCGTTATAGCGAACTTGTAGTAACGCAATCTGGTTAATACTCTCCGGTGTAACGCATTTGCCGTTTTTCTCCAGCAACATATCGGCATTAAATGTCGATAAGGTATAAACCAGCCGGGAGGCCGGACGTACATGCAGGCCGTTACGGTTTTTTATGACCACCGACAGAGAACGGGCTTCTTCATCGTACGGAGGACATGTGTCAGAGATTTCAGTGTCGGAGGACGGTAAACCCAGTTGTTCACGTTTGGCTTCCAGCGCATGCATGGCGTCAAAGATAACTTTGTCGATATCCGCTCCCGAGGCCGCGCTGACCGTTGCTGCCAGTGTACCTTCGACCAACGGCGCAGCACACAAACGTACTTTTGCGGCGATCTCGGGAGCCAGCAATTCCAGCGCAGTTTCAGCACTCAATAATGCGCTACCCATATCCATCATGACCAGCACATGGTCGGCATCGGCAACAGATTCGATGGCCTCCATCACTTTGACGGCATCGGTACCAATGGGATTATGTGGATCGTCAATTCCCGCGGCAATGGCGATTTTACAACTATCACTCATTAACATCTGACGGGCTAATTCACCGACACCTTCTCCCAGTCGGCTGCTATGTGAAACTATGACCAGGTTTACCATCACCAATTCCTTACTCTTTTGCGGCTAACGCCAACATTTGCATCATAAACATCACCGAGGTCGCGCCGGGATCCTGGTGACCAATACTGCGTTCACCGAGATAACTGGCGCGGCCTTTGCGGGCTTGCATCGTAATCGTACTTTGTGCAGCGGATTCGGCGATGCTACTGGCAGCGTCGAGCGCCGCCGGAACAGGGAGATTTTGCTCGCAGGACTGACGTAACGATTCCACCACCGGCACCCACACATCACACATGGTTTTATCGCCAGGTTCGGCTTTCCCGCGACTGATTACGCCGTCCGCGCCATCGCGGAACATCTGATAAAGCTCTTCCAGCGTCAGGCTTTGCCGTGCCTGGGTTGTCTGTGCGGCGCGGATAAAGAAGGTACCGAACAGCGGACCACTGGCACCTCCGACGCTGGAAAGTAGCGTCATGCCGGTATTCTTGAGAATGAAACCGATATCTTTATCTGCGATAGCAGGGAGTTTTTCCACCACTTTGCTAAAGCCTCGATTCATATTTAGCCCGTGGTCAGCGTCGCCAATCTCGCGATCCAGTCCAGTAAGATACTCGCTCTCGGTGCTGAAAATATCGCCACAACGAGTGAGCCAGTTAACAATTTGAGTTCTGCTCAGTGACATTGCTTTCTCCTTATTTACCCCAGTTAAGGGCCGGGGTGTGGACAGGGGCGTCCCAGAGTGCCAGCGTTTCGTCATCAACTTTCAGTAAGGTGATTGAGAAACCGGTCATATCCAGTGAGGTGCAGTACGCGCCAATTAAATTACGTTCGATAGTCAATCCCGCTTGCTGGCAACGTGTGGTCAGGCGGTTATAGACGCCGTACAGCTCAGAAAGCGGAGTTGCGCCAAGATTGTTAACCAGCGCAATCACCCGATCGCCAGACTGGAGCGGTTGTTTGGTTTGTGGTTCTTCCTGCCAGCTGCCTTGTTGATAATCCCAGAAACGCAAAGTGCGATGGTATGAGCCATTTTCCAGCAGGGTGTCGAACATTTCATCGACGGTTTGATCAAGGGAAGAGAAGGGGCGGCGGTCAATACCTGGCTCACCATGAATGCCGACGCCAAACTCCATCTCATTATCCGCCAGGGTAAAAGAAGGTTTGCCCGCGGCAGGAACGGTACAGGCACCGAGAGCGATACCTATTGAATGGCCTTGATTATTCAACTTACGCCCCAGTTCCGCACAGGCGTCCAGTGAGTCGCCACGCTCCGCCGCTGCACCTACGAGTTTTTCAATTAATACGGTGTTGGCAACGCCGCGCCGCCCGGCGGTATAAAGACTGTCTTTTACTGCAACGTCGTCATCAATGACCACAGTGGTCACTTTTACGCCGCTATCGTGCAGTAACTCGGTTGCTGTTTCGAAGTTAAGAATATCGCCGGTGTAATTTTTGATAATCAACAGTACACCTTCGCCGCCATCAATTTGCATGGCGCATTCAAAGATTTTATCGGGCGTCGGTGAGGTGAAAATTTCGCCCGGACAGGCTCCCGAAAGCATCCCCTGACCGATATAGCCACAGTGCATCGGCTCGTGTCCGCTGCCGCCACCCGACAGCAGGGCGACTTTCCCTGCAACGGGGGCATCAGCTCGGGTGACATACACCGGATCCTGATGCAGTGTCAGCGATGGATGCGCCTTCGCTAGTCCTGCCAGTTGTTCGTCCAGTACGTCTTGCACATCATTGATCAATTTTTTCATTATTTTGCTCCAGCAATTACGGTAGGGCATGGATGATGTTCAACGACACGGCGACCACTGACTGCCGATGAATCCATTGTGCATCAGGCAAGGGAAAAGAAAATTAGCCCAAATTAGGTTTCATAGTGAAACATATGCTTTAATGAATGTTCCATATTGAAACTTTTACGTGTATTAATACTTAAAATTGCGAGCCGGAACACCTTTTGTCATAAGGGATGCGGGATATGAGTGGCGCTTTTAACAACGATGGTCGGGGCATATCTCCCTTAATTGCAACCTCCTGGGAGAGATGCAATAAGCTGATGAAACGGGAGACATGGAACGTACCACACCAGGCTCAGGGCGTGACATTTGCTTCTATTTATCGGCGTAAGAAAGCGATGCTGACGCTCGGGCAGGCTGCGCTGGAAGATGCCTGGGAATATATGGCACCGCGAGAGTGTGCGTTGCTTATCCTCGATGAAACCGCCTGCATTCTCAGCCGTAATGGCGATCCGCAAACCTTGCAGCAGCTAAGTGTACTGGGATTCAATGACGGCACGTATTGCGCCGAGGGAATTATTGGTACTTGTGCGCTATCGTTAGCGGCTATCTCTGGTCAGGCCGTGAAAACGATGGCCGATCAACATTTCAAACAGGCACTCTGGAACTGGGCCTTTTGCGCAACGCCGTTGTTTGACAGCAAGGGCCGATTGACGGGAACAATAGCGCTGGCGTGTCCGGTTGAGCAAACTACCGCAGCTGATTTGCCGTTGACGTTGGCAATCGCACGCGAGGTCGGAAATTTACTGCTGACGGACAGTTTGCTCGCTGAAACTAACCGTCATTTAAATCAACTTAATGCCCTGTTAGAAAGTATGGATGATGGCGTGATTAGCTGGGACGAGCAGGGTAATTTGCAATTTATCAACGCCCAGGCGGCGCGAGTCTTGCGCCTTGACGCGACGGCAAGTCAGGGAAGGGCAATCACTGAACTCTTAACGTTACCCGCCGTATTGCAACAAGCAATAAAACAGTCACATCCGCTCAAACACGTAGAAGCCACCTTTGAAAGTCAGCATCAGTTTATTGATGCGCTGATAACCCTTAAACCGATAATAGAAACGCAGGGAACCAGCTTTATTTTATTGCTCCATCCTGTGGAACAGATGCGGCAGTTAATGACCAGTCAATTAGGAAAAGTCAGCCATACCTTCGCTCATATGCCACAGGACGATCCGCAAACCCGCCGCTTGATTCATTTTGGTCGCCAGGCGGCACGCAGTAGCTTTCCTGTCCTGCTTTGTGGAGAAGAGGGCGTGGGCAAGGCACTGCTAAGTCAGGCAATTCATAATGAAAGCGAGCGTGCAGCGGGGCCTTATATCGCCGTCAATTGTGAGTTATATGGTGATGCGGCGCTGGCGGAAGAATTTATTGGTGGCGATCGCACGGATAGTGAAAATGGCCGTCTGAGTCGGCTGGAACTGGCGCACGGCGGCACGCTGTTTCTTGAAAAGATTGAATATCTGGCGGTGGAGTTACAGTCTGCTTTGCTTCAGGTTATCAAGCAGGGGGTTATCACGCGACTGGATGCGCGGCGTTTAATACCCATTGATGTCAAAGTGATTGCCACAACGACCGCGGACCTCGCAATGCTGGTGGAACAAAATCGTTTTAGTCGCCAGCTGTATTACGCGCTGCATGCATTTGAAATTACCATCCCGCCACTGCGTATGCGGCGTGGCAGCATTCCGGCGCTGGTGAATAACAAATTACGCAGCCTTGAAAAACGCTTCTCTACGCGGCTGAAAATTGATGACGATGCCCTCGCTCGCCTGGTTTCCTGTGCATGGCCTGGCAACGATTTTGAACTTTACAGCGTCATCGAGAATCTTGCTCTGAGTAGTGATAATGGGCGCATTCGCGTCAGTGATTTGCCGGAACATCTGTTTACCGAGCAGGCGACAGATGATGTCAGCGCCACCCGCCTTTCCACCAGTCTGTCATTTGCGGAAGTTGAAAAAGAGGCAATTATTAACGCAGCCCAGGTCACAGGCGGTCGCATTCAGGAAATGTCGGCTTTACTTGGGATCGGCCGCACTACGCTGTGGCGGAAAATGAAGCAACATGGCATTGATGCAGGGCAGTTTAAGCGCCGTGGATAGCGGGAGAGTATGTACTTTCCCGCTATGAATTGCTAATTAATAGCGACCATGACTGCCGTGATTTGGTCCACCATTTGAAGGTGGCATTGGCTTACCTGAGGGCGCAGGACCACGAGGGCCATCGCTGTGGCGGTGATGATGGTGGGGAACACAAGCACTCAACAGGCTTGCAAAGACAATTGCTAACAGGCTGAAGGTAAATGTTTTTTTCATGACAAACTCTTGAACGGTTAATGCACTGTGATTGTTATCACATAAAAGCTGCATTGTTAATATTGTCAGGAGTCTGATTATGAGTTTTGGTAACTCAGAATTGAAAGAAGACGCGTAGCAGGCGTAAAAAAGCCATTACGTGCAACTCACATAATGGCTCGTTATTAACCGCCAGAGTAGTATTAGCGGAATTAGACGTTGAACAGGAAGTTCATCACATCGCCATCTTTAACGATGTAATCTTTGCCTTCTGCACGCATTTTGCCTGCTTCTTTCGCGCCTTGTTCACCTTTGTAAGTGATGAAATCTTCAAACGAGATGGTTTGTGCACGGATAAAGCCTTTTTCAAAATCAGTGTGGATTTTGCCCGCTGCCTGCGGCGCGGTTGCACCAACCGGAATGGTCCATGCACGCACTTCTTTCACCCCAGCGGTGAAGTAAGTTTGCAGGTTCAGCAGCTTATAACCGGCACGGATCACACGGTTCAGGCCCGGCTCTTCCAGCCCAAGCTCCTGCATAAACTCGTCACGCTCTTCGTCGTCCAGTTCGGCAATGTCTGCTTCAACAGCAGCACAAACCGGAACTACAACAGAACCTTCTTTCGCTGCGATTTCACGAACCTGGTCAAGATACGGGTTGTTTTCAAAACCGTCTTCGTTGACGTTGGCGATGTACATTGTTGGTTTTAGCGTCAGGAAGCTCAGGTAACGAATAGCCGCTTTCTCTTCAGCGCTTAAATCCAGCGCGCGCAGCATACCTGCGTTTTCCAACTGGGGCAGGCATTTTTCCAGTACCGCCAGCTCGGCTTTCGCGTCTTTATCGCCACCTTTGGCTTTCTTCTGTACGCGATGAATCGCACGTTCACAGGTGTCGAGATCCGCCAGCGCCAGTTCGGTGTTGATAACTTCAATATCATCCGCCGGGTTAACTTTGCCGGAAACGTGAATGATGTTGTCATTTTCAAAGCAGCGAACAACGTGACCGATCGCTTCGGTTTCACGGATGTTGGTCAGGAACTGGTTACCCAGACCTTCGCCTTTCGATGCGCCTTTTACCAGACCGGCGATATCGACAAATTCCATGGTCGTGGGAAGTGTACGCTGCGGTTTTACGATTTCAGCCAGTTGATCCAGGCGAGGGTCAGGCATTGGTACGACGCCAGTGTTCGGCTCGATGGTGCAGAATGGAAAGTTGGCCGCTTCAATACCGGCTTTGGTCAGCGCGTTGAACAGGGTAGATTTCCCGACGTTGGGCAAACCGACGATACCGCATTTGAATCCCATGATTTAAATCACCTTAATATCTTAATAATCAACCTGTTATTGCTAACAGATTGCAGAAATGGAAATAACTTTGCCTATTATACACGGCACTCGGCAAAAATGCCGCAGACAACGACTTATTGCGCTTTAAAGGCGTGCAATCGGTTCGTTGCTTTGGTCAAGCCATCTGTAAACCACATTTCAGTACAACGCGCCGCTTCGTCGATGGCTTCATCAATTAACTTCTGTTCACTAACAGGCGGTTTGCCTAACACAAAACCGACAACTTTATTTTTATCGCCCGGATGACCGATTCCGATGCGTAAACGGTGAAAGTTAGGGTTATTACCCAATTTACTGATGATGTCTTTCAGTCCATTGTGACCACCATGACCGCCACCCAACTTAAATTTGGCGACGCCAGGAGGCAGATCCAGTTCGTCGTGGGCCACCAGAATTTCGTCCGGATTAATGCGGAAAAAACTGGCCATCGCCGCAACGGCTTTGCCGCTGAGATTCATAAATGTAGTCGGGACTAACAGGCGGACATCTTCGCCTCCAAGGGTGACTCGCGAAGTATAACCAAAGAATTTAGCCTCTTCGCGCAGCGGAGCGCGCAATCGCTCTGCCAGTAAGTCAACGAACCAGGCACCAGCATTATGTCGCGTTGCGGCGTATTCAGCACCGGGGTTCGCCAGGCCGACAATCAATTTAATCGTCACGTTTTTTTGTCCTGAGTGTGTACATAACTGGCGCGTAGTTTACTGGTTGCGGCCCCGCTTGACAAAAAACTGCGTATCAAATGCAGATAACGCAATTATTGCCTGAGTGGACTATTAGAAAGTCAAGGTGTTCAGGCGTTTATTTGTAAAGTTTTGTTGAAATAAGGGTTGTAATTGTGATCACACCCGCACATAACCTACAGGGTGTTGTCTATACTTTACACATAAGGAAGAGGGGTATTCCCTGTTACAACCCAGAAAGTTCCGGAGGTGACATATGAAACGCAAAAACGCTTCGTTACTCGGTAACGTGCTCATGGGGTTGGGTCTGGTGGTAATGGTGGTCGGCGTGGGGTATTCAATCCTCAACCAGTTACCACAGTTTAATATGCCCCAGTATTTCGCACATGGTGCAGTGCTAAGTATTTTCGTCGGTGCGATTCTCTGGCTGGCAGGTGCCCGTGTTGGCGGGCATGAACAGGTGTGCGACCGTTACTGGTGGGTTCGCCACTATGACAAACGTTGCCGCCGTAGCGATAATCGCCGTCATAGCTAACAAATAATGCAGTTTGCTGACCAGTCAGTTTGCGCTGACTGGTCAATCTCGTACTTATAAATCCGCCATCGCCGCGCGACGATTCGGGAAGAATGCGAGGCGTCCCGGGATCGGTTGAATGCCTGCGCGAGCCATAGTGCGCAGTGGCTGGAATTCCAGGTTGCACACGCGCAGTTCACATCCTTCGGGCAGACGCTTCACAAAACGCTGGAACGCATCAAGACCACCAGCATCAAGTACCGGAACGGCATCCCACTTCAGAATCACAATCCGTTTGCCTTCAAGACGTGACTCCAGGTCCGTGAATAAGCCTTCAGCGGCAGCAAAAAACAGCGGGCCAATAACGCGCAGAACCAGGACATCGTCTGGAACGTCTACGACTACCGGTGCCAGGCGAGTCATACGTGCGATACGACGCATAAACAGCAGCGATGCCAGCACGATCCCCACGCTGATGGCAATAACCATATCGAACAGCACGGTCAGCGACATGCACAGCAGCATGACGATGATGTCATCTTTCGGTGCATGACGCAGCAAGTCGACCACTTTGTGCGCTTCACTCATGTTCCACGCCACCATCAACAGCAGGGCTGCCATGGCGGAAAGCGGCAGCCAGGAGAGCAGCGGTGCCAGTACCAGCAGGGCAAGAATAACCAGAATAGAGTGGATCACCGCCGAGATAGGGGAAGTTGCCCCGGCACGGACGTTAGCGGCAGAACGCGCGATGGCAGCTGTAGCGGTAATACCACCAAAGAACGGAGCGATAATATTCCCCAGTCCCTGTCCAACCAGTTCGCTGTTCGCCTTGTGTTTCGTCCCGGTCATACCATCCAGCACCACGGCGCAGAGCAGAGATTCGATTGCGCCGAGCATTGCCATTGAGAATGCCGCAGGCAGCAGGGTGCGAATAGAATCCCAGGTTAGCGTGAATTCTGAATTAGGCAGATCCCACGGCAGCACCAGTTGCGGCAGCAGTTGCGGAATACCGTTACCCTGAGAACCATCGGCCAGGACGTAGTGGAATTGCGAACCGATGGTAGCAACATGTCCGCCGAGCAGGTTAACAATCCCCATCACCGCGCAACCAGCCAGCAAGGCCGGAAGGTGGCCGGGTAAACGTATGCCCAGACGCGGCCAGAAAACCAGAATGCCAAGCGTCACAATGCCAATGGCTGCATCACCCACATTAATGGTCGGCAGCGCCATAAATAATGCGCCGACTTTTTGTAGATAATGTTCCGGGACATGGGCCATTTGCAGACCGAGAAAATCTTTAATCTGCATGGTACCGATGGTGATCCCGATACCCGAGGTGAAACCTAAGGTGACGGAAACCGGAATATACTCAATCAGGCGACCAAAGCGTGCCAGCCCCATCAGAATCAAAAAGATTCCCGACAGCAAGGTCGCAACCAGCAGTCCTGCCAGTCCAAACTGTTGCGAAACGGGATAGAGAATTACCACAAATGCCGCAGTCGGACCGGAAACGCTAAAGCGTGACCCCCCCGTCAGAGCAATGACAATCCCCGCAACAGCTGCGGTATATAAACCGTACTGGGGGGCCACACCACTACCAATAGCCAACGCCATCGCCAGCGGGATAGCAATAATCCCGACGGTTATCCCGGCAATCAGGTCACGGGTAAACCGTGCGGCAGTATATTTTTCTTTCCAGCAAGCGTCGATCAGAGCGCGGAAAGGCATCACATGTGAGGAAAATATTTTGTTCACAATAATGTTTCATCCGTGAGCGCATCATCTGTCAACTAAATGGCAGGTGAAGGAGGCATAGGTCATACAAATGGATATTACAGACAAAAAAACCCGCCGCAGCGGGTCTTTGAGCCGGGTTCGATTAGTGTTCGAACATGGCAGAGATCGATTCTTCGTTGCTGATACGACGAATCGCTTCGGCCAGCATACCTGACAGGGTCAGAGTACGCACGTTCGGCAGTGATTTGATTTCATCGCTCAGCGGAATGGTATCGCAGACAACGACTTCATCAATTACAGAGTTACGCAGGTTGTTCGCCGCGTTGCCAGAGAAGATCGGGTGAGTCGCGTACGCAAATACACGTTTAGCACCACGTTCTTTCAGAGCTTCAGCAGCTTTACACAGCGTACCGCCAGTGTCGATCATATCATCGACCAGTACGCAGTCACGACCTGCAACGTCACCGATGATATGCATCACCTGGGAAACGTTCGCACGCGGACGACGTTTGTCGATGATTGCCATATCGGTATCGTTCAGCAGCTTAGCGATAGCGCGGGCACGCACAACGCCGCCGATGTCCGGAGAAACCACAATTGGGTTATCCAGATTCAGCTGCAGCATGTCTTCCAGCAGGATCGGGCTACCAAATACGTTATCAACCGGAACGTCGAAGAAACCCTGAATCTGTTCAGCGTGCAGATCCACTGTCAGCACACGGTCAACACCGACGCTGGAGAGGAAGTCTGCAACCACTTTCGCAGTGATTGGTACACGAGCGGAACGGACGCGACGGTCCTGGCGCGCATAGCCAAAGTAGGGGATAACAGCGGTGATACGACCTGCGGAAGCACGACGCAGGGCATCAACCATAACGACTAATTCCATCAGGTTGTCGTTAGTAGGGGCACAAGTGGACTGGATGATGAAAATATCACCACCGCGTACATTTTCATTAATTTGTACACTGACTTCGCCGTCGCTAAAGCGACCTACAGCGGCGTCGCCGAGTGAAGTGTACAGGCGGTTGGCAATACGTTGTGCTAGTTCCGGGGTGGCGTTACCAGCAAAAAGCTTCATATCAGGCACGAGAAGAACCTCAGGCATGCGTCCATTGGTGGAAAGAATCTGCCGAAAACTGTGCGGGCCAGGCATGATTCTTTCCAGGCGGTGTATTAAAGAGCGCGATGCAACGTCTGGAACAAGGTGACGTTGTCACCGAAACTCAGCTTGCCCGGCTTAAAGCATGGCTCTGTGCAATGGGGAAAGATTAACGCCTTTCGCCACAAAGCCATTGAGCCATTCCGGGGCTTGCTCTAGCACCTGGCGGGCTTCAGACTCTGTATCAAATTCAGCAAAGACACAGGCCCCTGTCCCAGTCAGGCGCGACGGGGCGTATTCTAACAGCCAGGAAAGCACCGCATCAACCTCGCGAAAACGTTTTCTTGCGATAACCTCGCAATCATTGCTGAATTCACATTTTAGCAACGTTTCTATTGACCTTTTTGGCGTATTGCGCGGGAGTTCAGGATCTTTAAAAATCACCGGTGTTGGAATACTCACACCAGGGTGCGCCACCAGATACCACTTCTCTGGCGGATCCACCGGCATTAGTATTTCACCAACGCCTTCGGCAAACGCGGCATGACCACGAACAAAGACAGGAACATCTGCGCCCAGCGTCAGCCCCATTTCCGCCAGCTCATCCATGCTTAGCCCACATTGCCAGAGATGATTTAACGCCACCAGAACCGTCGCGGCATTGGATGAACCACCGCCGAGACCGCCGCCCATCGGCAAACGCTTGTCAATGCTGATATTCGCACCGCTTCCCGTCGAAAGACGCCCGCTGTCTGCCGCAGTTTTCATCAACAACCTCGCTGCGCGAACGATCAGGTTATCTTCATGTTCCACGCCTTCAACGGGCGTTAACAGACGAATATCCCCATCGTCACGAAGCTCAATGCTGATGGTGTCGCCGTAATCAAGAAACTGAAACAGCGTTTGCAGCGTGTGGTAACCATCCGCACGCTGACCGGTAATGTATAAAAACAGATTAAGTTTTGCCGGAGAGGGCCACTGTGTCCGCATTATTTCACTATCCAGTTATCCATTTTTAACTTGATGCGTTGACCACCGTCGGTGAGTTCCATATTGGCTGGCATCGCAGGTTGAGTTTTTGTGTCATAACCACCGTAAACAACTTTCCAGTTTTTGCCATTCTGGCTGTAGGTGATTTCACTCAGGCGGTACTGGTCGTCAAGTTTGTAGTCAGTCGCATCACCCGGTAAACCTAAAATCCACTGGCGCAAGCTGTTGAGCGGAATTGGCATTCCGGTCAATTTGCCAATCATCTCTTCGGCGTCATCGGAGGTATAACGCTGACCTTTATTGTCGACTAACTGCACGTTACCCGGTTGAGCATTCAGCTCCAGTTCCGTGCTGCCCAATGGGTTAGTCAGCAGCAGACGGTAGCGATCCTGGCCAGTTTGTTGCCAGAAGAAACGGGCGTACACTTTTTGTTGGTCAGAAATATAAGCGAACGCGCCGCGAGTTTGATACTGATTAAGATTGCGCACGTCTTGCTGATGCTGACGCCATTGTGGCGAATCCGGGCTTTTGCCAGGACCTTTGGGCGTGGTAACGGAACAGGCAGTGAGCACAAGAGCAGCCAGCGGTAGCAGGCGGATAAAGCGAAAATCGGGCAGGGGCATAATAATGACAAGTCCTTGAGATACGTTGCAGTTATAACCCTTAATGCTAGCGTTACCGTTAGCCATCGTCTATGTTCACGTTGTCTTAATTGCCAGAATCTAACGGCTTTCGGCAATTACTCCAAAAGGGGGCGCTCTCTTTTATTGATCTTACGCATCCTGTATGATGCAAGCAGACTAACCCTATCAACGTTGGTATTATTTCCCGCAGACATGACCCTTTTAGCACTCGGTATCAACCATAAAACGGCACCTGTATCGCTGCGAGAACGTGTATCGTTTTCGCCGGATAAGCTCGATCAGGCGCTTGACAGTCTGCTCGCGCAGCCGATGGTGCAGGGCGGTGTGGTGCTGTCGACGTGTAACCGCACAGAACTTTATCTCAGCGTTGAAGAACGGGATGACCTGCAAGAGGCGCTTATTCGCTGGTTGTGTGATTACCATAATCTCAACGAAGACGATCTGCGTAATAGCCTCTACTGGCATCAGGATAACGATGCGGTCAGTCATTTAATGCGCGTTGCCAGTGGGCTTGATTCTCTCGTCCTTGGCGAGCCGCAGATCCTCGGTCAGGTTAAAAAAGCGTTTGCCGATTCGCAAAAAGGTCATATGAAGGCCAGCGAACTGGAACGCATGTTTCAGAAATCTTTCTCTGTGGCGAAACGCGTTCGCACTGAAACAGATATCGGTGCCAGTGCTGTGTCTGTCGCTTTTGCGGCTTGTACGCTGGCGCGGCAGATCTTTGAATCGCTCTCTACGGTGACGGTACTGCTGGTTGGCGCGGGCGAAACCATCGAGCTGGTGGCGCGTCATCTGCGCGAACACAAAGTACAGAAGATGATTATCGCCAATCGCACTCGCGAACGTGCCCAAATTCTGGCAGATGAGGTTGGCGCGGAAGTGATTGCCCTGAGTGATATCGACGAACGTCTGCGCGAAGCCGATATCATCATCAGTTCCACCGCCAGCCCGTTGCCGATTATCGGTAAAGGCATGGTGGAGCGCGCATTAAAAAGCCGTCGCAATCAACCAATGCTGCTGGTGGATATTGCCGTTCCGCGCGATGTTGAGCCGGAAGTTGGTAAACTGGCGAATGCTTATCTTTATAGCGTTGACGATCTGCAAAGCATTATTTCGCACAACCTGGCGCAACGGAAAGCTGCTGCTGTGGAGGCGGAAACTATCGTCGCCCAGGAGGCCAGTGAATTTATGGCATGGCTTCGAGCACAAAGCGCCAGCGAAACTATTCGCGATTATCGTAGCCAGGCAGAGCAGGTTCGTGATGAGTTAACTGCTAAAGCGTTAGCGGCCCTTGAACAGGGCGGCGATGCGCAAACCATTATGCAGGATCTGGCATGGAAACTGACTAACCGCCTGATCCATGCACCAACAAAATCACTTCAACAGGCCGCCCGTGACGGGGATAACGAACGCCTGAATATTCTGCGCGACAGCCTCGGGCTGGAGTAGCAGTACATCATTTTCTTTTTTTACAGGGTGCATTTACGCCTATGAAGCCTTCTATCGTTGCCAAACTGGAAGCCCTGCATGAACGCCATGAAGAAGTTCAGGCGCTGCTGGGTGATGCGCAAACCATCGCTGACCAGGAACGTTTTCGCGCATTATCTCGTGAATATGCGCAGTTAAGTGATGTTTCGCGCTGTTTTACCGACTGGCAACAGGTTCAGGAAGATATCGAAACCGCACAGATGATGCTCGACGATCCTGAAATGCGTGAGATGGCGCAGGATGAACTGCGCGAAGCTAAAGAAAAAAGCGAGCAACTGGAACAGCAATTACAGGTTCTATTACTACCAAAAGATCCTGATGACGAACGTAACGCCTTCCTCGAAGTCCGTGCCGGAACCGGCGGCGACGAAGCGGCGCTGTTCGCTGGCGATCTGTTCCGTATGTACAGCCGTTACGCCGAAGCCCGCCGCTGGCGTGTAGAAATCATGAGCGCCAGCGAGGGTGAACATGGTGGTTATAAAGAGATCATCGCCAAAATTAGCGGTGATGGTGTATATGGTCGTTTGAAATTCGAATCTGGCGGTCATCGCGTGCAGCGTGTTCCTGCTACGGAATCGCAGGGTCGTATTCATACTTCTGCTTGTACCGTTGCGGTAATGCCAGAACTGCCTGATGCAGAACTGCCGGACATCAACCCAGCAGATTTGCGCATTGATACTTTTCGCTCGTCAGGGGCGGGTGGTCAGCACGTTAACACCACCGATTCGGCAATTCGTATTACTCACTTGCCGACCGGGATTGTTGTTGAATGTCAGGACGAACGTTCACAACATAAAAACAAAGCTAAAGCACTTTCTGTACTCGGTGCTCGCATCCACGCTGCTGAAATGGCAAAACGGCAACAGGCCGAAGCGTCTACCCGTCGTAACCTGCTGGGGAGTGGCGATCGCAGCGACCGTAACCGTACTTACAACTTCCCGCAGGGGCGCGTTACCGATCACCGCATCAACCTGACGCTCTACCGCCTGGATGAAGTGATGGAAGGTAAGCTGGATATGCTGATTGAACCGATTATCCAGGAACATCAGGCCGACCAACTGGCGGCGTTGTCCGAGCAGGAATAATGGAATATCAACACTGGTTACGTGAAGCAATAAGCCAACTTCAGGCGAGCGAAAGCCCGCGGCGTGATGCTGAAATCCTGCTGGAGCATGTTACCGGCAGAGGGCGTACTTTTATTCTCGCCTTTGGTGAAACGCAGCTGACTGACGAACAATGTCAGCAACTTGATGCGCTACTGACGCGTCGTCGCGATGGTGAACCCATTGCTCATTTAACCGGGGTGCGAGAATTCTGGTCGTTGCCGTTATTTGTTTCGCCAGCGACCTTAATTCCGCGCCCGGATACGGAGTGTCTGGTGGAGCAGGCACTGGCGCGGTTGCCTGAACAACCTTGCCGTATTCTCGATCTCGGGACGGGTACCGGGGCGATTGCGCTGGCGCTGGCCAGCGAGCGTCCGGACTGCGAAATTACCGCTGTAGATCGTATGCCAGATGCTGTCTCTCTGGCGCAACGTAATGCCCAGCATCTGGCTATCAAAAATATCCACATTCTGCAAAGCGACTGGTTTAGCGCGCTAGCCGGGCAGCAGTTTGCGATGATTGTCAGCAATCCGCCGTATATTGACGAGCAGGACCCACATCTTCAACAAGGCGATGTCCGCTTTGAGCCGCTCACTGCGCTGGTTGCGGCAGACAGTGGAATGGCAGACATCGTGCATATCATCGAACAGTCGCGTAACGCGCTGGTATCCGGCGGCTTTCTGCTTCTGGAGCATGGCTGGCAGCAGGGTGAAGCGGTGCGACAGGCATTTATCTTCGCGGGGTATCATGACGTCGAAACCTGCCGTGACTATGGGGATAACGAGCGCGTAACGCTCGGCCGCTATTATCAATGACAAGTTTTTCTACGTTGCTTAGCGTTCATCTCATTAGTATCGCGCTTTCTGTTGGGCTATTGACCTTACGTTTCTGGCTACGTTATCAGAAGCATCCACAGGCATTTGCTCGCTGGACGCGCATTGTGCCGCCGGTTGTCGATACGCTGTTATTGTTAAGCGGCATTGCGTTGATGGCTAAAGCGCACATCCAGCCATTTTCCGGGCAGGCACAGTGGCTGACTGAAAAGCTGTTTGGAGTTATCATTTATATTGTTTTGGGTTTTATTGCACTCGATTATCGTCGTATGCACAGTCAGCAGGCGCGCATTATTGCCTTCCCGCTGGCGTTGGTGGTGCTGTACATCATCATTAAACTCGCCACCACAAAAGTACCGTTACTGGGGTAAGTCATGAGATCGTTAGCTGATTTCGAATTTAATAAAGCGCCATTGTGCGAAGGCATGATCCTGGCTTGCGAAGCAATCCGCCGCGATTTTCCCTCGCAAGATGTTTACGACGAACTGGAGCGTCTCGTTAGTCTGGCGAAGGAAGAAATTAGCCAGCTTCTGCCATTAGAAGAGCAGCTAGAAAAATTAATCGCGCTGTTTTACGGCGAATGGGGGTTTAAAGCCTCACGCGGCGTTTATCGTCTTTCCGATGCATTATGGCTGGACCAGGTGTTAAAGAATCGACAGGGCAGTGCGGTATCATTAGGTGCGGTTTTATTATGGGTCGCGAATCGTCTCGATTTGCCGCTGCTGCCGGTGATTTTCCCTACGCAGCTGATATTGCGCATTGAATGTCCGGATGGCGAAATTTGGCTGATTAATCCTTTTAACGGTGAATCGTTAAGCGAACATATGCTGGATGTGTGGTTAAAGGGAAATATCAGCCCGTCGGCGGAACTGTTTTATGAAGACCTTGATGAAGCTGATAACATTGAGGTAATCCGCAAATTGCTGGATACACTCAAAGCTTCGTTGATGGAAGAAAATCAGATGGAGCTGGCGTTACGCACCAGCGAAGCTTTATTACAATTCAACCCGGAAGATCCCTATGAAATTCGCGATCGCGGGTTGATTTATGCGCAACTGGATTGCGAACACGTTGCGTTGAACGATTTAAGTTATTTCGTTGAACAGTGTCCGGAAGACCCGATCAGCGAAATGATCCGTGCGCAAATAAATAACATCGCGCATAAACATATTGTGCTGCATTAATTAATCGACATTTTACTCAAGATTAAGGCGATCCTATGAAACAAAAAGTGGTTAGCATTGGCGACATCAACGTAGCAAATGACCTGCCGTTCGTACTGTTTGGCGGTATGAACGTGCTGGAATCTCGCGATCTGGCGATGCGCATTTGCGAGCACTACGTAACCGTGACCCAGAAACTGGGTATCCCTTACGTGTTCAAAGCCTCTTTTGACAAAGCCAACCGCTCCTCCATCCACTCTTATCGTGGACCGGGCCTGGAAGAAGGGATGAAAATCTTCCAGGAGTTGAAGCAGACTTTTGGCGTGAAAATTATCACCGACGTTCACGAACCAAGTCAGGCACAGCCCGTTGCTGATGTCGTGGATGTGATTCAGTTGCCGGCGTTTCTTGCTCGCCAGACTGACCTGGTTGAAGCCATGGCGAAAACCGGTGCGGTAATTAACGTCAAGAAACCGCAGTTTGTCAGCCCGGGACAGATGGGTAATATCGTTGATAAATTCAAAGAAGGCGGCAACGAAAAAGTGATTCTTTGCGATCGCGGTGCTAACTTCGGCTATGACAACCTGGTTGTTGATATGCTGGGCTTCAGCATCATGAAGAAAGTGTCTGGTAATTCGCCGGTGATTTTCGACGTTACCCACGCACTGCAATGTCGCGATCCATTTGGCGCAGCTTCCGGCGGTCGCCGTGCTCAGGTGGCTGAGCTGGCAAGAGCCGGTATGGCGGTAGGTCTGGCGGGGCTGTTTATTGAAGCGCATCCGGATCCGGAACATGCGAAATGTGATGGTCCATCCGCGCTGCCGCTGGCTAAACTGGAACCGTTCCTCAAGCAAATGAAAGCGATTGATGATCTGGTGAAAGGTTTCGAAGAACTGGATACCAGCAAGTAATCTTTTTTGCCTGAAAAATAAAGTCTTAGCGTTCTGCGTTAAGACTTTTTTCATGGGTGCCGGATACAAAAAAGGCCGCAGGCTGTTACCCCTGCGGCCGGTTTCGGGCGCATATTGCCATCACGGCAGCCTGACGCCCGTTTTCACCTTACTTCCGGTTACGCCACAGCCGACAATCGCTGCGGTAATAATTCCCGCAAGGATCGGTGCTGCCAGGTCGTGCCAGAAAGTCATGGCAAACTGCGCGAGCGTCATATAGCCGCCTTGTTGTAATGACAACATTTTGCGGCTATTCTTGAATTGTTCTGGTTCAAGATTAGCCCCCGTTCTGTTGTCAGGTTATACCTCTCAACGTGCGGGGGTTTTCTCTTTCCAGCAACCAATGCCACCAGAGATAAAGCCCCCGCAACATTGCGCCTCACCGGATAACGCCGGCTTGGTGTGGATACTACGTCGCAATTCATCTTCACTTCATCCCTGAAATGTTTGCAATAAAGAGTACATTCCGGTTTTTCAACAGCTGTTGCAGTCATTTCGTGCAGGTTGTGGTACAGGCTTGCAATTCTGATTAACAACCTGTCCAGCTAGTATGAAGAAATATAATAAGCAGGAATTTATATTATCTCCCCCGATTTCCGTCATCGGAGGAGATATAACTGTCAGGCAAATATCGTCATCAAATAGGCGGCAAACAGTGCCAGATGCGCTGCGCCATTGAGCACGTTAGTTCGTCCGGTGGAGAAGGAGATATGGCACAGTACTAAAGAGGCCACCATCACCACCATTTCTGGCGCACCAAGTGCAAACTGCAATTCGTTACCCGTCATAAAGGCAATTAGCGTGACGACAGGTACGGTAAGCGAAATGGTTGCCAACACTGAACCAAAGAACAGATTCATCGCGCGCTGGACCTGGTTATTCAACACTGCTTTTAACGCACCTAAACCTTCCGGCGACAGAATCAACAGAGCCACCAGGAAGCCAGTAAAGGCGACAGGCGCATTCATGCTGTCGAGCAATGTCTCCAGCGGGCTGGCGTTCATTTTGGTGACTGCAATAACGGCAATCAGATGGACAATCAACCAGATGGCATGCCACAGGCTGCTATGGGCAGACGGTTTACCGTGGTGCGGGTCGTCATCATCACTGTCATCTTCGTGCTCGTAGACAAACAAACTTTGATGTGTTTTGGTCTGGATCAGCAAAAATACGCCATACATTGCCGCAGAAATTAATGCTACCAGTAACGCCTGACCTGTTGAAAAATTCGCCGCAGGCAGAGCCATTGGAAATACCAGTACGATTATCGCCAGGGGGAACAGCGCAATTAAATACTGCTTGATACCAAACAGATTCATATATTGGGTGGCAAACTTACGTCCGCCCAACAATAATGAAAAGCCAACCAGCCCACCTGTAACAATCATAATGATTGAATAGAGCGTATCACGCATTAGCGTTGGCGCGGCGTCGCCGGTTGCCATTAAAGCTGAAATCAAACTGACTTCAAGAATAACCACTGAAAGGCTAAGAATAAGCGAACCGTAAGGTTCTCCCAGGCGATGGGCTAATACGTCCGCATGACGGACAACACTAAAGGCGCTACTTAAAATACCAATAAGCGCAAGAAGATTGATGGCAATGACCACTGGTAGTGTCTGGCTGCTTCCCCACAGGAACAGCACTACCAGCGCCAGAACCGGGAAAATAAGCGAAGTCTCCTTGTGGCGGGTTTTTACCGCCTCTTGAGCATTTGACATTATGGTTATCCCTTTGCAGATGAATTTATCGAAAATGTAAAAAATAGGTAGGAAAAATAACAGAAAGTGTCTGGATATCGGTAACATTTTACGAATTTTTACCCCGCTGTCGATTTTTTACTCATTTGGGCATAAAAATAAGTAATACGTTTAGACAATGTTTGTTTTAGCACTTCTTAAGAAGAGTCTGACATGAAAATTCTTATGTTTTGGCAAGAGTAGATATTGTTGACCACACTTAATGTTCAACTTTGTAAAAGGAGTCAACGATGCCGTATAAAACGAAAAGCGATCTGCCGGAAAGCGTAAAGCACGTGCTTCCGTCTCATGCCCAGGATATCTATAAAGAAGCGTTCAACAGCGCATGGGATCAATATAAAGATAAAGAAGATCGGCGTGATGACGCCAGTCGCGAAGAAACAGCGCATAAAGTGGCCTGGGCTGCTGTGAAGCATGAATATGCCAAAGGGGATGATGATAAATGGCATAAAAATCGTAAAACCGGTAGCTTAGTTAAAGCTATTCGTGCGGTGTTGCCTTGCAAGTGGTCCGTGGATTGCATATTGTCCCGTTAGTGGTTTCAAAATGAGCAGTAAAAATGTCCGGAAGACACCAAAAAGTTGTCGCAGGGAAGTATGCAGTGGCGGAGGTGTAAGGTGATAACGCGTGATTTCTTGATGAATGCCGATTGTAAAACGGCATTTGGTGCCATTGAAGAATCACTCTTATGGTCAGCAGAACAACGGGCGGCTTCGCTGGCGGCGACGCTGGCTTGTCGACCTGATGAGGGACCGGTGTGGATCTTCGGTTATGGATCGTTGATGTGGAATCCGGCACTGGAGTTTACCGAGTCGTGCACCGGTACACTGGTTGGATGGCATCGCGCGTTTTGCCTGCGCCTGACCGCCGGGCGCGGGACTGCGCACCAGCCGGGACGAATGCTTGCACTGAAAGAGGGCGGACGCACCACAGGCGTCGCCTATCGACTGCCAGAAGAGACGCTGGAGCAGGAACTAACCCTGCTGTGGAAGCGCGAGATGATTACCGGCTGTTATCTGCCAACCTGGTGTCAGCTTGATCTTGATGATGGACGCACAGTAAACGCCATTGTGTTTATTATGGACCCGCGACATCCAGAATATGAATCTGACACTCGCGCTCAGGTCATAGCGCCGTTGATTGCGGCGGCGAGCGGTCCGCTGGGAACCAATGCACAATACCTGTTTTCACTGGAACAGGAGCTTATCAAACTGGGAATGCAGGACGATGGGCTGAATAAATTGCTGGTATCGGTAAAAAAACTGCTGGCGGAGAATTATCCGGATGGTGTGTTACGGCCGGGATTCGCCTGAGTAAACTTCCCTCATAGTGGGGCGTCAGACGCCCCCTCAAACATTAAAATGTGAGCACTTTATCGGCTGACAGCGTCCATTGCGCCAGTTCAACAAGAGTACCGATTTCCACCCCATCAATCAGAGGAAGTGTACTAATCCCGCGCCCGTCGGTACAGGTTTTGCACAATTTCACCGGTACATTCTGAGCGGTAAGGATCTCCAGCATTTGCTGAATGTTGTAGCCTTCCCCTGGTTTTTGCCCGCGCAACCCGGCTGTGACCGCATCAGACATCAGGAACAGACGCAGATCCAGATTGTTCTCCTGCTCTCGTAACGCAATGGCCAGCCGCAAGCTGTTAAACAAGGATTCGCTCCCGTAAGGTGCGCCATTGGCAACGATCACGATTTTTTGCATTATTTACTCCTGTATTCAGGGAATTAGACACTTATCTTCTATCTTACTGCTTCTGCAGCGTCTGACCAATCGGTCACATTTTTAAGGATTTTCCTGAAAGCGCGAGAAAATACGACAAAAGGTGCCAGTAATCGTTATTCTTTAAGGCTATGGTTTTTCATTTTTACCGGAAGTTACCGACGTTTTGAGCCGTTTCGTTCCTCGCATTATTCCGTTTTATTTACTCTTGCTGGCGGCAGGCGGTACAGCTAACGCACAATCTACCTTCGAGCAAAAAGCGGCAAATCCCTTTGATAATAACAATGATGGTCTGCCGGATTTAGGCATGGCACCTGAAAATCATGATGGGGAAAAACACTTTGCTGAAATTGTGAAAGATTTCGGCGAAACCAGTATGAATGATAACGGGCTTGATACTGGCGAGCAGGCAAAAGCTTTCGCATTGGAAAAGGTCCGCGACGCGCTTAGTCAACAGGTTAATCAGCACGTAGAGTCCTGGCTATCACCGTGGGGAAATGCCAGTGTTGACGTCAAAGTGGATAACGAAGGACATTTCACCGGCAGTCGTGGAAGCTGGTTTGTGCCGTTACAAGATAATGATCGTTATCTCACCTGGAGCCAGCTTGGTCTTACTCAGCAGGATGATGGGCTGGTGAGCAATGTGGGCGTTGGGCAACGCTGGGCGCGCGGCAGCTGGCTGGTGGGTTATAACACTTTTTATGACAACTTGCTGGACGAAAATCTTCAGCGAGCGGGCTTTGGCGCTGAAGCGTGGGGCGAATATTTGCGACTATCGGCAAACTTTTATCAGCCGTTTGCTGCATGGCATGAACAGACAGCCACGCAGGAACAACGGATGGCGCGCGGGTACGACCTGACAGCCCGGATGCGCATGCCGTTCTATCAACACTTCAATACCAGTGTCAGCGTAGAACAGTATTTTGGTGATCGTGTCGATTTGTTTAACTCTGGTACGGGTTATCACAATCCCGTCGCGTTGAGTCTGGGATTAAATTACACCCCTGTGCCCTTAGTCACTGTGACGGCCCAGCATAAACAGGGTGAAAGTGGCGAGAATCAAAATAACCTCGGGCTGAATCTTAACTACCGCTTTGGTGTACCGCTCAAAAAACAACTTTCTGCGGGCGAGGTTGTCGAAAGTCAGTCGTTACGTGGTAGTCGCTATGACAATCCGCAGCGAAATAATCTTCCGACTCTTGAGTACCGACAGCGAAAAACGTTGACGGTGTTTCTGGCGACACCGCCGTGGGATCTAAAACCTGGCGAAACAGTGCCGCTGAAATTACAAATCCGCAGTCGTTACGGTATTCGGCAACTGATTTGGCAGGGCGATACGCAGATATTAAGTTTGACGCCGGGCGCACAAGCCAACAGTGAGGAGGGCTGGACGCTGATCATGCCTGACTGGCAAAACGGGGAAGGCGCAAGCAATCACTGGCGATTGTCAGTGGTGGTGGAAGATAACCAGGGGCAGCGTGTCTCCTCCAATGAGATCACGCTAACGCTTGTCGAACCGTTCGACGCATTGTCAAACGACGAACTGCGCTGGGAACCGTAATCAGAAAATGCGCTCCTGATGCACCCATACCGCAGCTTCCACGCGAGACTTTAGCTTCATTTTCTTCAGCATGTGCTTGACGTGAACTTTTACTGTGCTTTCGGTGATGTCCAGGCGGCGGGCAATCATCTTGTTCGGCAAACCCTGGGCAATTAGCTTGAGAATATCGCGCTCGCGTGGGGTTAACTGGTTAACATCGCGCTCAGTAGTGGCACGGTTAGCGCGCAAGCTGGCGGCCAGAACAGGCGTTAATGCTTCGCTTAATACCATTTCGCCAGCAGCTGCCTGATGTAACGCTTTCAGCAGATCTTCCGGTTCCATATCTTTTAACAGATAGCCATCCGCGCCGCGTTTCAGTGCGGTGACCACATCTTCTTCATGGTTAGAGACGCTGAATACCACAATGCGCCCGGAGAGGGACTTTTCGCGCAGTTTATCCAGCGTTTCCAGACCGTTCATGCCGGGCATATTGAGATCTAACAGGATCAGATCGGGATCAAGAGACTCCGCCAGTTCAATACCCTGTTCGCCATTACTCGCTTCGCCAACCACGGTGATATCTGGTGCCATACTGATAAGCTGTTTTACGCCAGTTCGCAACATCGGGTGATCGTCGATCAGCAGGATAGTAGCCGGTTCCTGATTACTCATGGGTATCTCCTTGGACGTCTGTGAAAGTTTTTTCGGGAATAAAGGTGACCACCACTTCGGTGCCACTTGATTCACGACGGCGGACGCGGCAATCGCCTCGTAAACTTTGCGCACGGTCGCGCATTATTATCATGCCGTAGTGATTGCTGCGGATGGCATTTTCAGGCACGCCGCAGCCGTTATCCTGGACGGTCAGTTTGACCTGATTATCGTTTTGCGCCACCGTCACCACGACCTCACTCGCTTGCGAATGTTTGAGGGCGTTACTTAATGCCTCACGGGCAATTTGCAACAAGTGGATTGCCTGATGCGAAGGCACCAGACGAGGCGGCAATTGATAATCCAGCTTCACCGGGAAGCCAAATTTGGCGCTGTACTCTTCGCAACTCGCCTCCAGCGCCGGACGTAATCCAGGCTCGGTGAGCTGCAAACGGAATGTGGTGAGCAATTCACGCAACTGCACCCAGGATGCATTCAGTTCGTTACGGATCTGACTTAACAGTTCGCGGCTGCTTTCTGGCAGCGCATCGCCCTGCATCTGTAAGCAACTCACCTGCATCTTCATGCAAGAGAGAGATTGGGCAATAGAATCATGCAGTTCGCGCGCAATGGTGGCACGCTCTTCCATCACGATCAACTGTTGCTGACGTTCCTGATGGCGATCCAGCGCCAGCGTGGCGGTGAGTTGTTCAACCAGGGTATCCACCAGTTGTTGTTGATCATGGCTAAGATGACGCCCCTGCGGCAGGGTCGCCAGCAAAATACCGTACT
>OBUX01000214.1_pt1 | contig 33887 bp, 29 predicted proteins | sample 1501181 | NCBI WGS metagenome assembly OBUX01 (sample SAMEA2579935, study PRJEB22360) | human gut metagenome | biome: human gut; feature: human-associated habitat; material: faeces | place: Denmark | collected 2008/2010 | reverse complement strand
TGCCGTAGATAGCTGATCGCCCATACGGGTCAGAATAACGTGCTGAACGGCGGGTTTATCAACCACTTTTTCCAGAGTGTGGGCAAAGTTAGACACGATAACAATCGCCGATGCGCCGCTATCGTTAAGCTGATGCTCAAGCTCACGCGGGGTATACAACGGGTTAACGTTTACGACGATCATCCCGGCACGCAAAATGCCAAACAGCGCCACCGGATATTGCAATAAGTTAGGCATCATCAACGCAACGCGATCGCCTTTCTTCAGCCCCAACCCTTGTTGCAAATAAGCGGCAAACGCGCGACTGCGTTCTTCCAGTTTGCGGAAGGTCATCACCTCCCCCATATTCACAAACGCGGGTTGATCGGCGTAGCGCGCGACCGACTGCTCAAACATATCTACCAGAGATTGATAACGGTCAGGGTTGATCTCCGTCGGAACGTCCGCGGGATAACGGTTAAGCCAAACCTTCTTCAATTCTTCACCTCTAAAATGCGCGTTCGTCGTCATCGCAACCCCAAGTGATAAACATACTGTTAACATAATATTAACTCATCTTACCAGCTTGATAATTACCCAAGGAAAAGGTTGCGAAGCGCGTCACTATTTATTTTTATCTTTACCGTAAGAATGCAGAAACAGCGGACCGGCCGCTGTTTCTTTTTCTTTAAAAACAAGCAATTATTCAGTTACAACTGTTTGTACTCTCGCGGGGCCGGGATTATACCAGCCCCATCCGCCGTAGCCATAGGGCCAGCCACGACCGCCATAAAACCATGGATCAATCGGCTGAGGCGGCATAATCACCTGCTGGGTTAAATGCCAACGTTTGTAACCCGTTACTTGCATCACCATAAATTTATAGGGCGTATTACCGATTTTGCCGTCAACCGCACCGGTGATTGGCCCGACTACCGTCACCAGTTGTCCGCGGAAATCCACCGGGTCCAGAAAACCGTTCACATCGGCATAAATGCGACCGCGAGAAGGTTCTCCCAGCGTCGGTCTGGCTCCGCTGTCCAGTGGTACGGTGGCAATTTCCAGGCGTGTTTTCCCTTGCTGGTTTTGTACCGCAACCACTTTGCCGCCAAAGCGAGCCTCCTGACCAACGTACAGCTGCGGCGCACTCATCACCCGAACTAAATCTTGTTGCGGCGTGGGACTGCTGCCTTTAATGGCGTCTGGCACAGTAACACAACCGCTCAGCATTAGCGCAAACGTACCTGCCAGTATGCCTTTGATAACATTCTTTTGAACCGCCATGATGCGACTCCTTTTTTTCTCAGGGCATACTCTTAAGATTCATTCTTTGCCCGGAAGTTTCTTCCATGCGACGTTGTTACGTAAATAAACTGGTTCAGCATGTTCCACCGCCACCGTTTTACCCTCGGCAAACATCTGGCACGCAATCGGCAGCATATCTTCTGCAGCGGGCAGTAACACTTCGCCATCGAGCAAAACCAGCCCGCTCTCTTTACCGAGATCCGGCCAGGCTTGCCAGCCCGTCCCTACTGTCACCCATTCGCCGGAAAGCTGTTGCATTCGTTCATGAACGAGTTCGGGTTTGAGTACGGCTTCGGTTTCTTCACCGTGCCAGATACCGTTTTCATCACGCTGATATTCGGCCCAGTAAACTTCGCCCATTCGCGCGTCAATAGCTGCCAGCACGCGGGTTGCGCCGTTTTTGCGCCACGCCCCTTGCGCCATCGTCATTAGCGTGGAGACGCCAATCATTGGTAACTCCGCGCCAAGTGCCAGTCCTTGCGCAATGCCAATACCAATGCGCACGCCGGTGAAGCTACCGGGGCCGCGCCCGTAAGCCAGAGCGTTTATGTCAGTCAGGGAAGTTCCGCTGGTGGTCAGGATATCCTGCACCATCGGTAAGATTCGTTGAGTATGTTCACGAGGGCAAAGCTCAAAATGAGCGTTGACAGTACCGTCGTTCCACAGGGCGACAGAGCAGGCCTCTGTCGCGGTATCGATAGCCAGAATTCGCATGGGTCTTCGTGCTTAGATCAATAAAAAGGCGCGCATCATACCATACTCCGTAACAAATTACCTGGAGGATGGTATCGCAAGGAAACGAACCGCACGGGCAATGTCACGGGTGCGCGGCGCTGGCGGCAGACTGGCGAGAAACGTCGCGCCGTAAGGGCGCATCACCAGCCGATTGTCGCAAATCACTAACACGCCGCGATCGTCGGCGTCGCGAATCAATCGCCCTACCCCCTGCTTGAGAGTAATGACCGCATCCGGCAGTTGTACTTCATCGAACGGATCACCACCGCGCAAACGGCAATCTTCCATGCGTGCTTTTAATAGTGGATCATCCGGCGAGGTAAACGGCAATTTGTCGATAATCACCAATGACAATGTATCGCCACGCACGTCCACCCCTTCCCAGAAACTGCTGGTTGCCACAAGAAGCGCGTTACCGGCGCTGACAAATTGCTGCAACAGTTGCCCTTTGCTGGTTTCCCCCTGCAACAAAACGGGAAGCGTCATGGTAGCGCGGAACTGCTCGGCCAGATCGCGCATCATGGCGTGCGAGGTACAAAGCATAAAACAACGACCGTTGTTAGCTTCGATGATCGGTCGCAGCATTGCCGCCAGTTGCCGTGCGGAACCCGGTTGATTGGTTTGCGGCAGGTTGCGCGGCACACAGAGTAACGCCTGGCGGCTGTAATCAAAGGGGCTGGGTAACAGCAATGACTCTGCCTGTTCAATGCCAAGCCGCGAGGTGAAATGATGCAGATCGTCGTTCACCGACAGCGTTGCTGAGGTAAAGATCCAGCTACCGGGTTTTTGCGCCATTAACTCTTTGAATTTATCCGCCACGCTGAGCGGCGTGAGAGCCAGAGTAAAATGGCGCGAAGTGCATTCGTACCAGTAGCTGTAGCCCGGCTGATTGATCTCTTTTAGCCGTTTCAGCCGTGTGCGATATAACGTGGCGCGTTCAAATGCCGCATCCAGCAAGGCGGAACGCCCCAGCGACAGTTTCGCCACGTCATAACAAAGTTCCAGAGTGTCATCGAGCAGTAAAAATGCCCGCTGAATTTGCGGATTAGCTAACAGCTCACGCAGGTTACCGCGATAACCTGGCTCACCGAGTTGCAGGCGAAAATCCTGCGCACTCTGGGCAAGACGGTCAGCGCACTTTTGTAACTGCTGGGTGTCTTTTAATTCGGTGCGGTAGGCGATGGTGATGTCTTTTGCCAGGTCGAGCAGTTGTCGACTGGAGAGTGACTGACCAAAATACTGGCTGGCAATGTCGGGCAGCTGGTGGGCTTCGTCGAAGATCATGACGTCAGCTTCCGGGATCAGTTCGCCAAATCCACTCTCTTTCACCACCATATCCGCCAGAAAGAGATGATGGTTTACCACCACCACATCGGCGTCCATCGCTTTTTTGCGTGCTTTGACTACAAAGCAATCTTTATACATCGGGCAGTCGCTGCCAAGGCAGTTATCGTTGGTGCTGGTGACCAGCGGCCACGCCTGTGAATCTTCCGCCACGCTGACGCAGGTGCTGATATCACCATCGACTGTTTGATTAGACCAGGAGCGCAGCAGGATCACATCGCTTAATATTTGTACCGGCAGATCGCCGCCCGCTAGCGCCTGTTGTTCGAGACGTTCGAGGCAGAGGTAGTTTGAGCGCCCTTTCAGCAACGCCACGTTGCCCGTATATTTCAACGCCTTTGAAACCGTTGGCAAATCGCGGCTGTAGAGCTGATCCTGCAACGCTTTTGAACCGGTCGAGATAATGACTTTCTTTTTCGCCCGCAGCGCAGGGGCCAGGTAAGCGTAGGTTTTGCCCGTACCGGTTCCGGCTTCCACCACCAGCGGCTGGCCTTTTTCTATCGCCTGGGTGACGGCTACCGCCATCTGTCGCTGTGGTTCTCGCGGCTTAAAGCCTGGTATCGCTTTCGCCAACTGACCGTCTGGTGCAAAATCGTCCGTCACACTACCCCCTGTTGATTTGAACAGGGATTATGTCAGGATGAGGGCGCTTTCGCCAGTTGAAGTGGTGACGGCGACCTCACATTGTGGCAGTCTTTGCAGCACGAAAATGGAAGGATAATGAGGACAAAATGATGACTATCGTTCGTATCGATGCTGAAGCCCGCTGGTCTGATGTGGTGATCCACAACAACACGCTCTACTACACTGGTGTACCGGAAAACCTCGACGCCGATGCTTTTGACCAAACCGCCAACACGCTGGCGCAGATTGACGCCGTGCTGGAAAAACAGGGCAGCAATAAATCGAGCATTCTGGATGCCACCATTTTCCTGGCTGATAAAAACGACTTCGCGGCGATGAATAAAGCGTGGGATGCCTGGGTTGTCGCGGGTCATGCGCCGGTGCGCTGCACGGTACAAGCGGGTTTGATGAACCCGAAGTATAAAGTTGAAATTAAGATTGTGGCTGCGGTGTAAGCTTTATCGAAGCAAAATAAGTCAGACGATAATTTATCGATAATACTGGTCGGTTTTACATAAATCGACCAGAGATTAAGATATTACTGTTGATGCTCCTGCTAATTCATTATTTATTTTTATAATTTCAATTTTAGCTATAAAACTAACTATATAAATAAACATAACAATGCCGTTGTGTTCGCCCTTCGATTAGCGTCTCTGGTTTTCTTTCTTAGCTGAACAATTTGGTTATAGCGTGAGAACTGACCGTTAATTTTCTCCCTCTTACTGGATAACACACCATGAGCTGCTACCTTTAAAACACCTGAATGTCAACAGGTTAACTCGTGCCATATCGTTATAATCCCTTTGATATTAGATGCAAATTAAGGTCATATATAGCCTTATCGATAACATGGTTAATTTTAAGGATAAGAATATGCCTGCTGTAATAGATAAAGCCCTGGATTTCATTGGTGCCATGGATGTATCAGCACCAACACCAAGTTCGATGAATGAAAGTACGGCGAAGGGAATCTTTAAATATTTAAAAGAACTGGGAGTACCCGCGAGTGCCGCTGATATTACGACGCGAGCTGACCTGGAAGGCTGGAACCCGGGGTTCACGGAAAAAATGGTTGGATGGGCAAAAAAAATGGAGTCTGGTGAACGCATTGTGATTAAAAATCCTGAATACTTTTCAACATATATGCAGGAAGAACTAAAAGCACTGGTCCAAGTTAAATTTACATCAGCATAAATGGGTCAGGACGCTTTTAATCACATATGAAAAGCGTCCTTTTTCTCACAATCAAATAACCATCGGCTTCTATAACGAAAGCGATACGGATAAGTGTGTTACTCGTCTTCATCCTCAAAACGCGCCACGATTCGCTCGCCGGAATGGTTGGCACGCAGCTCTTCTGCCACCAGCGCGATTGCCTGGCCGCTGCTCATCCCTTGTGCCATCAGTTCCTGGATCCGCTCGACGGCTTTTTGCTGCTGTTCATGGGTGAGTGAAGGTAAACCTGCAAACATTGTTAACTCCTGCTAAATTGTTGGCGCTAATTATTTCATGCTACCCGGCACATAGCCAGTAGAGTCAGGACTGATGAAGACGTTATCTCCCGCTGTGATTACTTTACCCTGGCGTCAGGACGCCGCTGAATTTTATTTCTCCCGCTTAAGCCACCTGCCGTGGGCGATGCTTTTACACTCCGGCTATGCCGATCATCCGTATAGCCGCTTTGATATTGTGGTCGCCGAGCCGATTTGCACTTTAACCACTTTCGGTAAAGAAACCGTAGTGTGTGAAGGAGAAACCAGCTCAACAACTACCGACGATCCGCTACAGGTGCTCCAGCAGGTGCTGGATCGCGCAGACATTCACCCAGCGCATAACGAAGATTTGCCATTTCAGGGCGGCGCGCTGGGATTGTTTGGCTACGATCTGGGCCGCCGTTTTGAGTCACTGCCAAAAATTGCGGAACAAGATATCGTTCTGCCGGATATGGCAGTGGGTATCTACGACTGGGCGCTGGTTGTCGACCACCAGCGTAAAACAGTTTCTTTGCTGAGTCATAATGATGTCAATGCCCGTCGGACCTGGCTGGAAAACCAGCAATTCTCCCCGCAGGAAGATTTCGCGCTTAATTCCGACTGGCAATCCAATATGACCCGCGAGCTGTACGGCGAAAAATTTCGCAAAGTACAGGAATATCTGCACAGCGGTGATTGCTATCAGGTGAATCTCGCCCAGCGTTTTCATGCGACCTATTCTGGCGATGAATGGCAGGCATTCCTTCAGCTTAATCAGGCCAACCGCGCGCCGTTTAGCGCTTTTTTACGCCTTGAGCAGGGCGCGATTTTAAGCCTTTCACCAGAGCGGTTTATCCTTTGTGATAATAGTGAAATCCAGACCCGCCCGATTAAAGGCACGCTACCACGCCTGCCCGATCCTCAGGAAGATAGCAAACAAGCAGAGAAACTGGCGAACTCAGCGAAAGATCGTGCCGAAAATCTGATGATTGTCGATTTAATGCGTAATGATATCGGTCGTGTTGCCGTAGCAGGTTCGGTAAAAGTACCAGAGCTCTTCGTGGTGGAACCCTTCCCTGCCGTGCATCATCTGGTCAGCACCATAACGGCGCAACTACCAGAACAGTTACACGCCAGCGATCTGTTGCGCGCGGCTTTTCCTGGTGGCTCAATAACCGGGGCACCGAAAGTACGGGCTATGGAAATTATCGACGAACTGGAACCGCACCGACGCAATGCCTGGTGCGGCAGCATTGGCTATTTGAGCTTTTGCGGCAACATGGACACCAGCATTACTATCCGCACGCTGACTGCCATTAACGGACAAATTTACTGCTCTGCGGGCGGTGGAATTGTTGCCGATAGCCAGGAAGAAGCGGAATATCAGGAAACTTTTGATAAAGTTAATAAGATATTACGCCAACTGGAGAAGTAAGACGTGGAATACCGTAGCCTGACGCTTGATGATTTTTTATCGCGCTTTCAACTTTTGCGACCGCAAATTAACCGGGAAACCTTAAATCATCGTCAGGCTGCCGTGTTAATCCCCATCGTCCGCCGACCGCAACCGGGGTTGTTGCTGACTCAGCGTTCGATTCATCTGCGTAAACACGCTGGACAAGTGGCATTCCCTGGAGGCGCAGTCGATGACACGGACGCATCAGTTATCGCCGCTGCGCTGCGCGAAGCTGAAGAAGAGGTCGCTATACCGCCTTCCGCCGTTGAGGTTATCGGCGTGCTGCCGCCCGTCGATAGCGTCACTGGCTATCAGGTAACCCCAGTGGTCGGTATTATCCCGCCCGATCTGCCGTATCGCGCCAGTGAAGATGAAGTCTCCGCCGTCTTTGAAATGCCGCTCGCCCAGGCATTACATCTGGGTCGTTATCATCCTTTAGATATCTACCGCCGTGGCGATTCACATCGGGTATGGCTATCCTGGTACGAACAGTATTTTGTATGGGGAATGACCGCAGGCATAATTCGTGAGCTGGCGCTGCAAATTGGTGTGAAACCCTGACTATACTTATCTTTACATCTACAAAACACTACTTGAGACAATCATCGCAATATTAGTTAAATCGCGGTTTTTGATTAGTTTAATTCATGTGAATAGTTAAGCCAGTCGCCGCGTTCCCTCTTACACTATGCGCTGTTATTCGTTCGTTACTGGAAGTCCAGTCACCTTGTCAGGAGTATTATCGTGATTAGTCTATTCGACATGTTTAAGGTGGGGATTGGTCCCTCATCTTCCCATACCGTAGGGCCTATGAAGGCGGGTAAACAGTTCGTCGATGATCTGGTCGAAAAAGGCTTACTGGATAGCGTTACTCGCGTTGCCGTGGACGTTTATGGTTCACTGTCGCTGACGGGTAAAGGCCACCACACCGATATCGCCATTATTATGGGTCTTGCAGGTAACGAACCTGCCACCGTGGATATCGACAGTATTCCCGGTTTTATTCGCGACGTAGAAGAGCGCGAACGTCTGCTGCTGGCACAGGGACGGCATGAAGTGGATTTCCCGCGCGACAACGGGATGCGTTTTCATAACGGTAACCTGCCGCTGCATGAAAACGGTATGCAAATCCACGCCTATAACGGCGATGAAGTCGTCTACAGCAAAACTTATTATTCCATCGGCGGCGGTTTTATCGTCGATGAAGAACACTTTGGTCAGGATGCTGCCAACGAAGTGAGCGTGCCGTATCCGTTCAAATCTGCCACCGAACTTCTCGCGTACTGTAATGAAACCGGCTATTCGCTGTCTGGTCTCGCTATGCAAAACGAACTGGCACTGCACAGCAAGAAAGAGATCGACGAGTATTTCGCGCATGTCTGGCAAACCATGCAGGCATGTATCGATCGCGGGATGAACACCGAAGGCGTACTGCCAGGCCCGCTGCGCGTGCCACGTCGTGCGTCGGCCCTGCGCCGGATGCTGGTTTCCAGCGATAAACTGTCTAACGATCCGATGAATGTCATTGACTGGGTAAACATGTTTGCGCTGGCAGTTAACGAAGAAAACGCCGCCGGTGGCCGTGTGGTAACTGCGCCAACTAACGGTGCCTGCGGTATCGTTCCGGCAGTGCTGGCATACTATGACCACTTTATTGAATCAGTTAGCCCAGACATCTATACCCGTTACTTTATGGCAGCGGGCGCGATTGGTGCACTGTATAAAATGAACGCGTCTATTTCCGGTGCGGAAGTCGGTTGCCAGGGCGAAGTAGGTGTTGCCTGTTCAATGGCTGCTGCAGGCCTTGCCGAGCTGTTGGGCGGTAGCCCGGAACAGGTTTGTGTGGCAGCGGAAATTGGCATGGAGCACAACCTCGGTTTGACCTGCGACCCCGTTGCAGGGCAAGTTCAGGTGCCGTGCATTGAACGTAATGCCATTGCCTCTGTGAAGGCGATTAACGCCGCACGGATGGCTCTGCGCCGCACCAGTGCACCGCGCGTCTCGCTGGATAAGGTCATCGAAACGATGTACGAAACCGGTAAAGACATGAACGCCAAGTACCGCGAAACGTCTCGTGGTGGTCTGGCAATTAAAGTCCAGTGTGACTAATACTTTATCCTCGCCCATCTGCAACGGATGGGCGAATTTATCCCCGCTTTCTCGTCTGCTGTAATTTTCCCCACTACACTTCCACTGTTGCGTCAGGCGTTTGTCGCCATACGCTTACAGGGTGGCCCGCATGCAAAAAGCACAACGGATCATTAAAACCTATCGCCGTAATCGAATGATTGTTTGTACGATTTGCGCACTCGTTACGCTCGCTTCGACCCTGAGCGTGCGATTTATTTCACAGCGTAACTTAAATCAACAACGGGTAGTACAATTCGCCAATCACGCTGTAGAGGAATTAGATAAAGTACTGCTTCCCCTATAGGCAGGTAGCGAAGTCTTACTTCCGCTAATTGGTCTGCCCTGCTCTGTCGCCCATTTGCCATTACGTAAACAGGCTGCAAAACTCCAAACTGTGCGATCCATTGGCCTGGTGCAAGACGGCACACTTTATTGCTCCAGCATTTTTGGTTATCGCAATGTGCCCGTCGTGGACATTCTGGCTGAACTTCCTGCACCGCAACCACTTTTACGACTGACGACCGACCGTGCCCTGATAAAAGGCAGTCCGGTTTTGATTCAATGGACGCCTGCAGCGGGCAGTAGCAATGCTGGGGTCATGGAGATGATTAACATCGACTTACTGACGGCAATGCTCCTTGAACCACAACTGCCGCAAATCAGTAGCGCCAGCCTGACGGTGGACAGTCGGCATTTGCTCTATGGTAATGGGCTGGTAGATTCCCTTCCGCAACCTGAAAACAATGAAAACTATCAGGTTTCTTCGCAACGCTTTCCTTTTACCATTAACGTTAATGGCCCGGGGGCTACGGCGCTGGCATGGCACTATCTTCCAACACAATTACCGCTGGCGGTGCTGCTAAGTTTACTGGTGGGCTACATCGCCTGGCTGGCGACCGCTTACCGAATGAGCTTTTCCCGCGAGATCAATCTGGGCCTGGCGCAACATGAGTTCGAATTGTTCTGTCAGCCTTTGCTTAATGCGCGCAGCCAGCAATGTATTGGTGTAGAGATTTTGCTGCGCTGGAACAATCCGCGTCAGGGCTGGATTTCACCGGATGTGTTTATTCCTATCGCGGAAGAACATCATTTAATTGTGCCACTAACCCGCTATGTGATGGCAGAAACCATTCGTCAGCGCCATGTTTTCCCAATGAGTAGTCAGTTTCATGTTGGCATTAACGTCGCACCCAGCCATTTTCGCCGTGGTGTGCTGATAAAAGATCTCAATCAGTACTGGTTTAGCGCTCACCCGATTCAGCAACTGATCCTCGAAATCACCGAACGCGATGCCTTACTGGATGTTGATTACCGGATTGCCCGCGAGCTGCATCGTAAAAACGTCAAACTGGCGATTGATGACTTCGGCACCGGCAACAGTTCATTTTCCTGGCTTGAAACATTACGTCCTGACGTTCTGAAAATTGATAAGTCATTTACCGCAGCTATAGGTTCTGATGCGGTTAACTCGACGGTGACCGATATCATCATCGCACTGGGGCAAAGACTGAATATTGAACTGGTGGCGGAGGGCGTAGAAACGCAAGAACAGGCGAAGTATTTGCGCAGTCATGGCGTGCATATTTTGCAAGGGTATTTGTACGCACAGCCGATGCCGCTACGTGATTTTCCCAAATGGCTGGCGGGCAGCCAACCGCCGCCCGCCCTAATGGACATATCACACCCATTATGCCGTTACGTTAACGCTTACTCATCTTCATCGTGCGCCGGTTGCTCTTTAACAATGCGAACCAGATCAACACGATAATCATTGGCTTCAATGATGGTGATATGCAGTGGCCCTACATCAATCACATCGCCCACACGGGGAATGTGACCATTTGCCGAGATCACGAGGCCCGCGACCGTCGCGATATCATCGTCATCGGCAAGGTGCTCAACATCAAGCGCCTGCTGCAAGGCATGCAAATCTGTACCAGCCAGCCGTCACCGTCGGTAATGATTTCCGGCGTTTCGTCAGCGTCCGGGAATTCACCCGCAATGGCTTCCAGCACATCCAGCGGCGTGACCAGACCTTGTACCACACCAAACTCGTTGGTCACGATAACAAAGCTCCCGCGAGCACGACGCAGCACGCCCAGCAGGTTGATCGGATCGAGGGTTTCCGGGACGATAATCGCCGGAGACGCCGAAGCAATCGCCGCCACATCAACGCCCTCTTCCAGCGCCACCAGCAGTTCTTTAGCACGTACGATGCCGATAATTTCATCCAGTTCACCGCGACATACCGGGAACAAACTGTGCGGTGAGGAGAGCAGCTGCTCGCGGATTTCATCGCCCCCGAGATTAGCATCAACCCAGCTTATTTCACCGCGCGGCGTCATGATCCCGCGCAGAGAACGCGACGCCAGCGTCAGTACGCCGTTAATCATGTAACGTTCTTCTTCGGCAAACGCACCTTCCGGGATCGGCATCGGCATCGGGTTATCGGCATCGTGCTGAACATTGGCCTGACGTTTCCCGCCCATCAAACGCAGGATGGCATCGGCAGTACGCGCTCGCAGCGGCAAAGTCGACTGGTGACGAATAAAGTTGCGACGCGCAATCTGGTTAAACACTTCGATGATGATCGAGAAGCCAATCGCGGCATACAGGTAACCTTTCGGAATGTGGAAACCGAAACCTTCTGCCACCAGACTCAGACCAATCATTAACAGGAAGCTCAGACAGAGCACCACCACCGTGGGGTGCTGGTTAACGAATCGCGTCAGCGGTTTTGATGCCAGCAGCATAACTGCCATCGCAATCACTACCGCCGCCATCATCACCGGCAAATGGTTAACCATCCCTACTGCAGTAATTACCGCATCCAACGAGAAGACGGCGTCAAGGATGACAATCTGTGTGACGACCACCCAGAAACTGGCGTAGCCTTTACCGTGGCCGGAATCATGATCGCGGTTTTCCAGCCGTTCATGCAGTTCGGTTGTTGCTTTGAACAGCAAGAATATGCCCCCGAACAACATAATCAGGTCGCGTCCGGAGAAGGAGAAATCCATGACGGTAAATAGCGGTTTGGTCAGCGTGACCATCCATGAAATCAGCGACAGCAGCCCCAGACGCATAATCAGCGCCAGTGATAATCCCAGCAAACGCGCTTTATCGCGTTGTTTTGGCGGCAGTTTGTCAGCAAGAATGGCGATGAAGACCAGGTTATCGATACCCAGCACAATTTCGAGAACAACAAGCGTGAGTAGCCCCGCCCAAATCGAGGGGTCCATTAAGAATTCCATGACAAGCTCCTGCTTAAGGAATAGCTATTCGACGCCAGAAATAATGCAGGCGTAACGACAAAATGCAAACGAAAGGTGCGGCATAAAGTGCCAGAAAGGCAGGCGTTAAAAGGCCTGATGCTGAAATGACGTCGGTGACGATCCATACTGCGGGCTACTGCCCTATACTCCATGGTTGTTAAACAGGAGTTAAACATATCAGAGACGCCTCTGATTTGGCAAAGATTTACCTTCCTTTGCAAACGAATGTGACAAGGATATTTTACCTTTCGAAATTTCTGCTAATCGAAAGTTAAATTACGGATCTTCATCACATAAAATAATTTTTTCGATATCTAAAATAAATCGCGAAACGCAGGGGGTTTTTGGTTGTAGCCCTTATCTGAATCGATTCGATTGTGGACGACGATTCAAAAACACATCTGGCACGTTGAGGTGTTAACGATAATAAAGGAGGTAGCAAGTGACCATTGCTATTGTTATAGGCACACATGGTTGGGCTGCAGAGCAGTTGCTTAAAACGGCAGAAATGCTGTTAGGCGAGCAGGAAAACGTCGGCTGGATCGATTTCGTTCCAGGTGAAAATGCCGAAACGCTGATTGAAAAGTACAACGCTCAGTTGGCAAAACTCGACACCACTAAAGGCGTGCTGTTTCTCGTTGATACATGGGGAGGCAGCCCATTCAATGCTGCCAGCCGCATTGTCGTCGACAAAGAGCATTATGAAGTCATTGCAGGCGTTAACATTCCAATGCTCGTGGAAACGTTAATGGCCCGAGATGATGACCCTAGCTTTGATGAACTGGTGGCACTGGCAGTAGAAACAGGCCGTGAAGGCGTGAAAGCACTGAAAGCCAAACCGATTGAAAAAGCCGCGCCAGCACCCGCTGCCGCAGCACCCAAAGTGGCTCCAACTCCGGCAAAACCAATGGGACCGAACGACTACATGGTTATTGGCCTTGCGCGTATCGACGACCGTCTGATTCACGGTCAGGTCGCCACCCGCTGGACCAAAGAAACCAATGTCTCCCGTATTATTGTTGTTAGTGATGAAGTGGCTGCGGATACCGTTCGTAAGACACTGCTCACCCAGGTTGCACCTCCGGGCGTAACAGCACACGTAGTTGATGTTGCCAAAATGATTCGCGTCTACAACAACCCGAAATATGCTGGCGAACGCGTAATGCTGTTATTTACCAACCCAACAGATGTAGAGCGTCTCGTTGAAGGCGGCGTGAAAATCACCTCTGTTAACGTAGGTGGTATGGCATTCCGTCAGGGTAAAACCCAGGTGAATAACGCGGTTTCGGTTGATGAAAAAGATATCGAGGCGTTCAAGAAACTGAATGCGCGCGGTATTGAGCTGGAAGTCCGTAAGGTTTCCACCGATCCGAAACTGAAAATGATGGATCTGATCAGCAAAATCGATAAGTAACGTATTGTGTTGATTATCATTCAGTTTTCACACTTTAGTCTTACGTAAACAGGAGAAGTACAATGGAGATTACCACTCTTCAAATTGTGCTGGTATTTATCGTAGCCTGTATCGCAGGTATGGGATCAATCCTCGATGAATTTCAGTTTCACCGTCCGCTAATCGCGTGTACCCTGGTGGGTATCGTTCTTGGGGATATGAAAACCGGTATTATTATCGGTGGTACGCTGGAAATGATCGCGCTGGGCTGGATGAACATCGGTGCTGCCGTTGCGCCTGACGCCGCCCTGGCTTCTATCATTTCTACCATTCTGGTTATCGCAGGTCATCAGAGCATTGGTGCAGGTATCGCACTGGCAATCCCTCTGGCCGCTGCAGGCCAGGTACTGACCATCATCGTTCGTACTATTACCGTTGCTTTCCAGCACGCTGCGGATAAGGCAGCTGATAACGGCAACCTGACAGCAATTTCCTGGATCCACGTTTCTTCTCTGTTCCTGCAAGCAATGCGTGTGGCTATTCCGGCCGTCATCGTTGCGCTGTCTGTTGGTACCAGCGAAGTACAGAACATGCTGAATGCGATTCCGGAAGTGGTGACCAATGGTCTGAATATCGCCGGTGGCATGATCGTGGTGGTTGGTTATGCGATGGTTATCAACATGATGCGTGCTGGCTACCTGATGCCGTTCTTCTACCTCGGCTTCGTAACCGCAGCATTCACCAACTTTAACCTGGTTGCTCTGGGTGTGATTGGTACTGTTATGGCAGTGCTCTACATCCAACTTAGCCCGAAATACAACCGCGTAGCCGGTGCGCCTGCTCAGGCTGCTGGTAACAACGATCTCGATAACGAACTGGACTAACAGGTGAGCGAAATGGTTGATACAACTCAAACTACCACCGAGAAAAAACTCACTCAAAGTGATATTCGTGGCGTCTTCCTGCGTTCTAACCTCTTTCAGGGTTCATGGAACTTCGAACGTATGCAGGCACTGGGTTTCTGCTTCTCTATGGTACCGGCAATTCGTCGCCTCTACCCTGAGAACAACGAAGCTCGTAAACAAGCTATTCGCCGTCACCTGGAGTTCTTTAACACCCAGCCATTCGTGGCTGCGCCGATTCTCGGCGTAACCCTGGCACTGGAAGAACAGCGTGCTAATGGCGCAGAGATCGATGACGGTGCTATCAACGGTATCAAAGTCGGTTTGATGGGGCCGCTGGCTGGTGTAGGCGACCCGATCTTCTGGGGAACGGTACGTCCGGTATTTGCAGCGCTGGGGGCTGGTATCGCGATGAGCGGCAGCCTGTTAGGTCCGCTGCTGTTCTTCATCCTGTTTAACCTGGTGCGTCTGGCAACCCGTTACTACGGCGTAGCGTATGGTTACTCCAAAGGTATCGATATCGTTAAAGATATGGGTGGTGGCTTCCTGCAAAAACTGACGGAAGGGGCGTCTATCCTCGGCCTGTTTGTCATGGGGGCGTTGGTTAATAAGTGGACACATGTCAACATCCCACTGGTGGTCTCTCGCATTACTGACCAGACGGGCAAAGAACACGTTACCACTGTCCAGACTATTCTGGACCAGTTAATGCCAGGCCTGGTACCACTGCTGCTGACCTTTGCTTGTATGTGGCTACTGCGCAAAAAAGTTAACCCGCTGTGGATCATCGTTGGCTTCTTCGTCATCGGTATCGCTGGTTACGCTTGCGGCCTGCTGGGACTGTAAGACTGTTGTACACTACCGGGGCCTTTTGGCCCCGTTTTTTTATCTGGAGGATTAATGACAATCACGGACCTGGTACTGATTCTTTTCATCGCCGCACTTCTGGCCTTCGCGATCTACGATCAGTTCATCATGCCCCGCCGTAACGGCCCCACCCTGCTGGCAATTCCTTTGCTTCGGCGTGGTCGCATCGATAGCGTTATCTTCGTCGGATTGATTGTCATTCTTATCTATAACAACGTCACGAATCATGGCGCGCTAATAACAACATGGTTATTAAGTGCACTGGCTCTGATGGGTTTTTATATATTCTGGATCCGCGTTCCGAAGATCATCTTTAAACAAAAAGGTTTTTTCTTCGCCAATGTCTGGATTGAATATAGCCGAATCAAAGCGATGAACTTGTCGGAAGATGGCGTGTTGGTGATGCAATTAGAACAGCGCCGGCTGTTAATCCGCGTTCGAAATATCGACGATCTGGAAAAAATTTATAAGCTTCTCGTTTCAACTCAATAAGTTATGAATTTAGCCAAAGCTATGTTTAGTGTATTTTTAATAATCAGACATAGCTAAGGCTATATTACCTCTTCCCTTATTTGTTATTTATTTTAACGTTTCATTGATATATAAATCTAAATGAAAATCGTTATCAACAAAGCAATAAAATAATATATTCCAACAGTTGTTTTATATTCTCAAAATATGTTAAGGTTGCGCCCTCATTTGGGGAGTAGCCAATTTCCAGATTCCGGAAATGTACGTGTCAACATACTCGTTGCAAAACGTGGCACGTACGGACTGAACACTTTCAGTCAGGCGAGACCATATGCACATTAATCGCTATGCCTGCATGAACGCGAAAACCATCGCGGCTTGTTGTTCATGTTTGCATGTTTGCTGGGGGCGATGATGTGTTTTATGGATACCCCGGTCAGGACGTTGTCATGAATATCACTGCTACTGTTCTTCTTGCGTTTGGTATGTCGATGGATGCATTTGCTGCATCAATCGGTAAAGGTGCCACCCTCCATAAACCGAAATTTTCTGAAGCGTTGCGAACCGGCCTTATTTTTGGTGCTGTCGAAACCCTGACGCCGCTGATCGGCTGGGGAATGGGCATGTTAGCCAGCCGGTTTGTCCTTGAATGGAACCACTGGATTGCGTTTGTGCTGCTGATATTCCTCGGCGGACGAATGATTATTGAGGGTTTTCGTGGCGCAGATGATGAAGATGAAGAGCCGCGCCGTCGACACGGTTTCTGGCTACTGGTAACCACCGCGATTGCCACCAGCCTGGATGCCATGGCTGTGGGTGTTGGTCTTGCTTTCCTGCAGGTCAACATTATCGCGACCGCATTGGCCATTGGTTGTGCAACCTTGATTATGTCGACATTAGGGATGATGGTTGGTCGCTTTATCGGCTCAATTATTGGGAAGAAAGCGGAAATTCTCGGCGGGCTGGTACTGATCGGCATCGGCGTCCAGATCCTCTGGACGCACTTCCACGGTTAATAAGAACGCTGCCAGAGGTGAATATTAAAGTCCGTCTGGCAGTCGAACACTTCTTTTGCTGCCAGTGTTTGCCAGACTTCTGGCTTCGCACGCCAGGCAAACGGCGTCATCTGCAATAATGCGACGGCTTCATCACCGCGAAGACGCATCGGATAACACAACTCATCACTCTGCTGTAATGTAAAACCTTCCAGTTGTTCTGCATGAGGTGCATGAAGATGTACTTCATTGTAAATCAGCCCCTTCAGCTCCATTAAGTGTCTCGGTCCCGGCGTAGCAGTAATGACCCAACCGCCGGGCTTCACTACTCGCACTAATTCTTCTGCTTTACACGGCGCGTAAATACGTATTATGGCGTCCATACTGGTATCGGAAAACGGCAAACGGTGGCTGGAAGCGACACAAAAAGTGACCTGCGGATAGCGTTTCGCCGCCGCTTTTATCGCTACCTTCGAGACATCCAGGCCAAACGTGGTGATTTCGGGCAACGCATCAGCAAATGCGTGTGTGTAATACCCTTCACCACAGCCAATATCCAGCACCGCCGCGGCCTTTTCATCAAGCCGTTCCCGCAGTTGGCCGACAATTGCATCACGCAGCGGCTGATAATGTCCGGCATCTAAGAATGCGCGGCGTGCTTGCATCATTTCCGCGCTGTCGCCCGGATCACGTGACCGTTTATGCTGAACGGGCAGCAGATTGACATACCCTTCTTTCGCCATATCAAACTGATGTCGCTGGGGACAGATATAGCTGTTTTTTTCACGCGAAAGAGGCTGATGGCAAAGTGGACAGGAAAACGACATGACAACTCCGGCAGGATACTAAAGGCCGCAAGTGTAACGCGAATCACGCGGCGGGCAAATATCCGAACGCCAGGAGCGAAGATAAAGCAAAGTAAAAAGCCTCGCATTCGGCGAGGCTTTATAGCGAGATTGAAGCGTATTCACACTTCAGATCAGTGGATTCGATCAGATAGCTGTTACGTTAACAGCTGCCGGACCTTTCTGGCCGTCCTGAATTTCGAACTCGACGTTCTGACCTTCAGCCAGAGTTTTGAAGCCATTACCCTGGATAGCAGAGAAGTGTACGAACACGTCTTTGCTGCCATCAGCCGGAGTAATGAAGCCAAAACCTTTAGACTCGTTGAACCACTTAACCTGACCTTTAATCTTTGCCATTTGAAAAATTCCTTAGATTGTTTTCTTCGCCCGCAGGCATAACATAGATAAAACTGACACATTACTGCATGAGGCACCAATATAAGGCTCGGCAGAGAAGCGGTATTCAACGTCAACGTGTTTACTCAGGACTTCTTTACTGAAAATGCCACACATAAACAGAACTGTACCTCGTTTAACCCGAAATCTGTTATCACATACAACGTTAATTATGGCAAGCCATTTTTAAACATGTCTCGATCAGACGCACAAATCTCGATACGTCTTCCACTTTTTTTGCAAACTTATGCAACGGAATACGCGCCGATATATCATTGTGCTTAACCTTGCCAGTTCAGGCAGATACTTAAACTGACGTATTTTCTAACATAGTTCAATAAGTTCAGTTGTTCCAGGCCAGTGGGAGAAGTTATTACATAGTGCGTGCAATATCACATTTTCTGCTATGCAATGAATAAAAAGTTATATCACTTTTTCTCATAAAACAGTCAGTTAACGGCCACCAATTACCCCAAAGAGAAGTCAATCCCCAATGGTATTGTAAATTTAAAATAAGAAAAATTGATGAATGCGCAAAAAAATCAAGAGAGAAACGTTTCGCTAATAAATAATACCACGCTTAATCACAAATCCGATGTAAACATCCTAATAAATTAATGGGCTAAATATCTTTTTCTGATATCCCGTTACGCAAATAAATAATATGATAATTATTTGAAGTCAGACCAGAGTTTTAATTTGAAGCAGTTGCACCATGACAGTGCGTATAATCAGGATGAATTGAGTAACCCTTCAACGACGGGGTTACTCAAGATTGAGGAAAGATTATCGTTCGGCGACCAGACGAATAATATCTTCGTCTTCAACCGATTTTTGACTCTCAACGGTCTTTTTATCTGCTTTCTCTGGTTCGTTTGCTTCGCACAAACGACGTAACAGTGCATTTTGACGTTTTTGCTGATCCAGCAACGCCTCAAGCAGTTCAATCTGTTCGTTAGTCCGTGAACTGGCACGATTGATAAAAAACCACAAGATGAGCCCGATAAGAAGAACCACCACCGATACAACCAAAGACGCAATGTTCATCACGCCTGAATTTACAACTTCGTTCATTTCACCACCTCTGAGTAGAGGCGCTATTCTACCACTGCTGGAGAGGAAGAAAATCTAGTGCTGAAAAAATGATATCACCACGGGATAAACTGGTTAATGGCACAAATTCCGCTGAAAAATTGTACATCCTGATCGCACATCATGTTGAATACCTGCGCCCAAAGCAGCAAGCAAGCCAACACCACGACAACCAGAGCGACCCATCGAAACTTTTTCACTCCAATCTCCGTTTCACCTACCTTATGTCATTAAACTAGCATGCGTTAGTTAAACAGCGCCTAACTATGTCGATATTCGTGCTTTTTCGGAATGAGTCGCTTGCTTCAGCGCATATTGCCGCTACGATTAAGCGAACATAAAAAGAGAAGAGGTTGTAATGCGATTCATCATTCGCACAGTTATGCTGATAGCGCTGGTATGGATAGGATTATTACTCAGCGGATATGGCGTTTTGATTGGAAGCAAAGAGAATGCCGCGGGATTAGGTTTACAATGTACCTATCTGACCGCCAGAGGCACCAGCACGGTACAATACCTGCACACTAAAAGTGGTTTTCTGGGGATAACAGATTGCCCGTTGTTACGTAAAAGCAATATTGTGGTCGATAATGGTTAAGGATAATAAATAACCAGATTCTCACTCATGAGTAAAATATTCTTATCGCAAGTGCGTTTAATATAACGCCACCTTCAACTTTATTTTTCTCATGCTAAATAAAGAACCTGTCTGTTTGATATTCAGACAGGTTCTTACTCTCATCAGAACGGATAGTCGTGATAACCCATTTGGGCAGAAATTTTGCGCGCCGCGGTATGCAACATTGCGACATATTCCTGTAAACGCTCTTCAGAGAAACGTAACGTCGGGAAGGAGATGCTCAAACCAGCAATGACCACGCCAAAGCGATCAAATACCGGAACCGCAATGCATCGCAGCCCTTCTTCCTGCTCTTCATTATCTTCGCCATACCCCTGCTCGCGCACCTGGTCCAGAACGGATAATAACGCTTCTGTACTGGTGATGGTCCGCTCGGTACTGCGTTTATACTCCACGCCCTCAAGAATTTGCATCACTTCATCGCGATCGCGCCATGCCAGCAGTACCTTACCAATCGCGGTGCTGTACAGCGGATTACGACGCCCAATCCGTGAATACATGCGCAAATTGTACATTGAGTCAATTTTGTGGATGTAAACAATACTATCTTCGTCCAGTGCGCCGAGGTGGATAGTTTCTTTGGTCAGGCGGGAGATCTCACGCATCTGGATATCTGCGCTACGAATTAAATCGACGTTTTGCAACGCGCGAGCGCCCAGTTCAAACAATTTCAGGGTCAGCGAATATTTCTCCGACTCCCCTTCCTGCGCCACATAACCTAAGGTTTTCATGGTCTGTAAAAAGCGATAAACGGTGCTTTTTGACATCATGACGCGCTGCGACAACTCGGTTATCCCTATTTCGCGCTCTTCACCCAGCGCCTGCAAAATGCCAAAAACTTTTAGCACGGAAGATACAGAATCAGGCTGTTTATCCAGATCTGCGTTAGCCATTTATCACCTCATTGCGAGTGTTTTATAAAAATCAGAACTGTTTTTTATTATAATTTCGCACCAGGGTGGTCGCAATCCATCTTTTGCCGGTTAGTTACAATTCTGCGACATCCACCGTGAATATCAGTGCTAGAATCATACCCCTGTTGATTATTCACCAAAGATATAAAATTCCTATGCCAAAAGTTCAGGCCGACGGCCTGCCATTGCCCCAGCGATACGGTGCGATATTAACCATTGTGATTGGTATTTCGATGGCTGTCCTTGACGGCGCAATCGCCAACGTCGCCTTGCCAACAATCGCTACGGACCTTCATGCCACGCCGGCCAGTTCCATCTGGGTAGTGAACGCCTATCAAATCGCCATTGTCATCTCCCTGCTCTCGTTTTCGTTTCTGGGCGATATGTTTGGCTATCGACGTATTTATAAATGCGGTCTGGTCGTTTTTCTGTTGTCTTCACTGTTCTGCGCCCTTTCTGATTCGCTGCAAATGCTCACCCTTGCGCGTGTCATACAAGGTTTCGGCGGTGCAGCGTTGATGAGCGTTAATACCGCACTTATCCGCCTGATCTATCCACAACGTTTTCTGGGTAGAGGGATGGGCATAAACTCGTTTATTGTTGCCGTCTCTTCTGCTGCCGGGCCGACAATTGCTGCAGCAATCCTCTCCATCGCATCCTGGAAATGGTTATTTTTAATCAACGTACCGTTGGGAATTATCGCCCTGCTTCTGGCAATGCGCTTTCTGCCACCCAATGGTTCTCGCGCCAGTAAACCCCGTTTCGACCTGCCCAGCGCCGTGATGAACGCGTTAACCTTCGGCCTGCTTATCACTGCGTTGAGTGGTTTCGCTCAGGGGCAATCGCTGACATTGATTGGTGCGGAACTGGTGGTAATGGTTGTCGTTGGTATTTTCTTTATTCGCCGCCAGCTTTCTCTTCCCGTACCGCTGCTACCGGTGGATTTACTGCGTATCCCGCTGTTTTCACTTTCTATTTGCACATCTGTTTGCTCTTTCTGCGCACAAATGCTGGCAATGGTTTCCCTGCCCTTTTACCTGCAAACCGTGCTCGGGCGTAGTGAAGTCGAAACAGGTTTACTTCTGACACCGTGGCCGTTAGCAACGATGGTGATGGCTCCGCTGGCAGGCTATTTGATTGAACGCGTACATGCAGGATTGCTGGGTGCTTTAGGGTTGTTCATCATGGCTGCGGGGCTTTTTTCCCTGGTTCTGCTGCCCGCGTCACCTGCGGATATCAATATTATCTGGCCGATGATCTTATGTGGCGCTGGATTTGGCTTGTTCCAGTCACCCAATAACCACACCATTATTACCTCCGCTCCTCGCGAACGTAGCGGTGGAGCCAGTGGCATGTTAGGGACGGCTCGTCTTCTGGGTCAGAGTAGCGGCGCGGCTCTGGTAGCGCTGATGCTAAATCAGTTTGGTGATAATGGTACGCACGTTTCGCTGATAGCTGCGGCTATTCTGGCAGTGATTGCTGCCTGTGTCAGTGGTTTACGTATCACTCAGCCACGATCCAGGGCATAAAAAAAGCGCGTCGATCAGGACGCGCTTTTTAGTATTTACTTCATATTACTTCAGGTATTCACCCGTACGCAGAGCTTCAATACGTTTATCCAGCGGCGGGTGAGTCATGAACAACTCACTGAGCGATTTCGACTTCCCGTTAATGCAGAAAGCCATCATGCTGGTTGCTTCTTGCGGTTCATAGCTGGTTTTCAGGCGCTGCAATGCAGCAATCATTTTCTCGCGACCAACCAGTTTTGCTGAACCCGCATCGGCGTGGAATTCACGATGACGCGAGAACCACATGGTGATAATGCTCGCCAGAATACCAAACACCAGTTCCAGAACCGTTGCAACCGCAAAGTAGATCAGCGGGTTGCCGTTGCTCTCTTCACCTTCATCACGGTTTCCGCCCATAAAACCCGCGGCAAGCTGCGCCAGAATACGGGAAATAAAGATAACGAAGGTGTTCACCACGCCCTGAATCAGCGTCATGGTGACCATATCACCATTGGCGATGTGGCTGATTTCGTGAGCAATTACCGCCTCGGCTTCATCCGGGCTCATGTTCTGCAGCAAACCGGTGCTGACAGCAACCAGAGAGGCATCACGGCGCGCACCGGTTGCAAAAGCATTGATGTCCGGCGCATGGTAGATAGCCACTTGCGGCATAGCGATCCCCGCCTGACGAGCCTGGGTTGCTACAGTATTGACCAGCCAACGTTCCCTTTCGTTACGCGGTTGCTCGATCACTTCCCCGCCAACAGATCGTAATGCCATCCATTTGGACATCAGAAGCGAAACGAAGGAACCACCAAAACCGAACAGCAAGGCCATGATCATCAGCCCCTGAACGCTGCTCGACTGTATCCCTGTCAGGCTCAGTACCAGCCCGAAAACGACCATTACGGCCAGGTTCGTTAGCAGGAAGAGCGCGATTCGCATCATAATTTTCTTTTTACCTCAGTTTAACAAAACGCAATATGCGATACCCACATCGTATGGGTTACGCGACTATTTTCAAGTCTGGATAGTGCGTAAGTCACCAGAAAGACACAACTTTACATTTTGTAGCATCTGATTTACGGCATCTTGCCGCTGTTAAAAAATCAGGCACAATTTCTTGTGCCTGATTGATATTACTTGACGGGAGCGGGTTGTTCCGCGGGTCTGGCTTTTTCAAGCTTCGCCAGATCGAGTGCGATATTCACCGTCTCATCCAGATAAGGATCTGGCTCCTGGTAATCTTTCGGTAGATCATCCAGTTTCTTCAACTCCGGTTTACCTACGCGTTTAAAGCGTTCGTTCAAACGCGCCAGACGCGTCGCATCATCTTCATTATTCTCTTTCTCACGCACAGCGTAATTCAGAGAAACGATATTGCGCTTGTCCTTCATAGCGTTGAAGCGCGCGATATCCTTCATGATGTTCTGGAACTCAGGATCTTTCGCGATACGCGCATTATGTTCCTTCAGCAGCTCCGGTTCAAAGGCCGTTAAATCTCCTGATTTCACATAAGTCGCGGCATCAATGCTATCCCACGGCAGCGCGTTATCTTCGAATTTCTCACCCGTTTCCGTTTCTTCATTACCCGTCGGCATGATGATGTCTGGCGTTACGCCTTTACGTTGCGTACTGCCGCCGTTAACGCGATAGAATTTCTGGATCGTGTACTGCACAGAACCCAGCGCTGGCCATTCAGGACGTAACATCTGATCGTAAATACGGTTCAATGAACGGTACTGCTGAACGGTGCCTTTACCAAATGTCGGTTCACCCACAACCAGGGCACGACCGTAATCCTGCATTGCCGCGGCAAAGATTTCTGAAGCCGAAGCACTGAAGCGGTCAACCAGCACCACCAGCGGGCCTTTATAGAAGACCTGTCCGTCGGTATCGCTGTCTTCACGAACCTTGCCGTTGTTATCGCGGACCTGAACAATCGGGCCGGATGGAATGAACAGACCGGAGAGCGATACGGCTTCAGTCAACGCCCCACCACCATTGCTACGCAGGTCGATGATCACACTGCTGACATTCTGTTTTTCCAGTTTCTGCAGTTGCACTTTGACATCGTCTGTCAAACCCACATAGAAGCCCGGTATATCCAGCACGCCGACTTTCTCTTTACCAACGGTCTTCACCGACATTTTAACCGCGCGGTCTTCGAGACGAATACGTTCACGGGTCAACGTTACAGTACGCGTCTTGGTCCCTTTACCAGCAGGTAAAATTTCCAGACGAACTTTACTGCCCTTAGGCCCTTTAATTAAGGCCACCACATCATCAAGACGCCAGCCAATCACGTCAACCATCGGCTTGCCTGTTTGACCAACACCGACAATTTTGTCACCAACGCTGATAGCTTTGCTCTTCGCTGCCGGACCTCCTGCCACCATCGAATTGATAACGGTGTAGTCATCATCCATTTGCAGCACTGCGCCAATACCTTCCAGCGACAAACTCATTTCAGTATTGAACTGTTCGGTATTACGCGGGGAAAGATAGTTGGTATGCGGGTCGATTTCACGCGCAAACGCCGTCATTGCCAGCGAGAAAACATCTTCGCTGTTGGTTTGCGCCAGACGACGAATGGCAAATTTGTAGCGGCGAGTCAGGGTTTCACGAATTTCCTTATCCGTTTTTCCTGTCAGCTTCAGGCTTAACTCGTCGAATTTGACTTTACTGTCCCACAGCGCGTTCAACTCAGCCTCGTTTTTCGGCCAGGGCGCTTTGCTGCGGTCAAGGTTATAAGTGTCGTTGCCGGTGAAATCCATCGGCTTTTCCAGTACCGACAAAGCGTACTGGTAACGTTCAAAACGGCGCTTTTGCGCCAGATTGTAGAGATCGTAGAAAACGTCGAGTTTACCTGAACGCAGTTCATCGCCTAACTCAGTTTTCTTTTTCGCGAACTGTTCAACATCGCTTGCCAGCAGCACATTGTGGCTGTAATCGAGCAGATTCAGGTAGCGGTCAAAGATTTTGGCCGAAAATGCCTGATCGAGGTCGAACTGGCGATAATGAGAACGGGTGAAGCGCGACGTTACGCGCTCACTCACCGTCGCATGCTGCGTCTCTTCCTTTAATACCGGAATTTGATCAGCACGCGTGATATCTTCTACAGCGAAGGTCTGGCCTGCTATTGCAAGCAGGCCAGCTAACGCGGTAAGCCTAAAAAACATGTTCATGCCTGGCCCGGCCTCCGTTTCAGAACACCAGGTGTTCTGCGCGCACAATCAAAGACATACCCGAATTCAGCTGGACGCGGACGCCGTCTTTGGTGATTTCTAATACGGTGGCATCCATCGCGTTTTGACCCGCTTTCACCTTCAGGGCTTGTCCGACAGTCAGAGCTGAAATGTCAGAAACCGGGGTGTGCTGTTCTTCGCGAGGTGCTTTTACTGTTTTTGGCGCTTTCTCTACCGGCTTTTGCGAACGAGGTTTACGTTCAGCGCCTTCTTTGCGGCGTGGCGTGGTCGGACGTGGCTTGCGTTCGCGGCGCGGTGCGTCTTCTTTCTCACCAGCAGCTGCGGCAGCTTCGCGTTTTTTCGCTTGCTGTTCAGCACGCTGTGCCTGAACACGCGCTTTCGCTTCTTCAAGCTGCTTGCGAGCATGCTCGACATGTTGCTCGTCCAGCTCACCGCATGGGTTGCCGTCAAGATCGACACGTGTTGCGCCGGGTTTAACACCGTAAAGATAACGCCAGCTCGAAGTGTAGAGACGTAAAGCGGATCGCAATTGCGTTTTGCTCAGGTTCATTTCCCCGGCAACACGATCGACCAAATCCTGAAAAATACCGATTTTCAGCGGACGCGCTTCACCTTCCGCACTGAAACAGTGGGGAAAACGTTCGGCCAGAAACGCGATTACTTCTTTACTGCTATTCAACTTAGGTTGATTTTCCATGAAATTTCCTGATTACAACGGACGTAGCCAACAAGCGCAGGCATGAACAGGCGTCATTATAATGACGCTATCAGTAAATGCTACGTTATCCGTTGATTATCCTGCGACGCTCGCAAAGAATTTTTTGTAATCCGTCGTTGCAAGCACTTTTTCAAGCTGTGCCACAAGCTGACGTAAGCCTTGCTCGTCCTCGTCTGTAAAGCGACCGAAGACGGTACTATCGATGTCGAGAACACCAATAATCTGATTTTTCACCACCAGTGGCAGAACAATTTCAGAATTACTCGCCGCATCACAGGCAATATGCCCGTCAAACGCGTGAACATCCTCGATACGCTGCACTTGATTGCGGGCAACCGCAGTGCCGCATACGCCGCGCCCAACGGGTATCCGGACACAGGCAATTTTGCCCTGAAATGGTCCGAGCACCAGTGTATCGTCCTCAAGCAAATAAAAACCTGCCCAGTTTACGTCAGTGAGACGCTCATATAACAACGCACTGGTGTTCGCAAGCGTTGCCAGAAAACTGGTTTCTCCCACCATCAGCGCGTTAAAGTCGCGATTTAAATCCGCGTAAAATTCTGCTTTGTTCATTATATAATCACTTGGTTGTCTTACCTGGAACTGCCAGCCTATTAAAATAAGCATTAAATGCGTTAATGCTCAAGATCATTCCCATCATGGGTTAAGATTAATGTTAATTCTTATTACATTTGGCACGTCATGGCTCTTAACACACCACAAATTACGCCGACAAAGAAGATAACAGTGAGGGCTATCGGCGAGGAACTGCCGCGTGGTGATTACCAACGTTGCCCGCAATGTGACATGCTGTTTAGCCTGCCCGAGATAAATTCTCATCAAAGTGCCTATTGTCCGCGCTGTCAGGCAAAAATTCGTGACGGGCGCGACTGGTCGCTAACGCGCCTGGCGGCAATGGCCTTCACCATGCTGTTGCTTATGCCGTTTGCCTGGGGCGAACCGCTGTTGCATATCTGGCTGTTAGGCATTCGTATTGACGCCAACGTTATGCAAGGCATCTGGCAAATGACCAAACAGGGCGATGCGATAACGGGGGCGATGGTCTTTTTCTGCGTTATCGGTGCCCCCCTCATTCTGGTGACCTCCATAGCTTATTTATGGTTTGGTAACCGATTGGGAATGAATTTACGCCCGGTACTGCTGATGCTTGAGCGGCTGAAAGAGTGGGTGATGCTGGATATCTACCTGGTCGGCATTGGCGTTGCTTCTATAAAGGTACAGGATTATGCCCATATCCAGGCGGGTGTCGGCTTGTTCTCTTTTGTGGCGTTGGTAATTTTAACGACGGTGACGTTGTCACATCTTAATGTTGAAGAACTGTGGGAGCGATTTTATCCACAGCGCCCCGCTACCCGTAGGGACGAGAAACTCCGTGTCTGTCTTGGGTGCCATTTTACCGGCTATCCTGATCAGCGTGGTCGCTGCCCGCGTTGCCATATCCCGCTACGCCTGCGTCGCCGTCATAGTCTGCAAAAATGCTGGGCGGCGCTGTTAGCGTCAATCGTTTTGTTGTTACCTGCCAACCTGTTGCCTATCTCTATCATTTATCTGAATGGTGGTCGGCAGGAAGATACGATTCTTTCCGGAATTATGTCGCTGGCAAGTAGCAACATTGCAGTTGCGGGAATCGTGTTTATCGCCAGTATTCTGGTACCGTTTACTAAAGTGATCGTCATGTTCACTTTACTGTTGAGTATTCATTTTAAATGCCAGCAAGGTTTACGCACACGCATTCTGTTACTGCGGATGGTGACCTGGATTGGTCGCTGGTCGATGCTCGACCTATTTGTCATATCTTTAACCATGTCGCTGATTAATCGCGATCAGATCCTCGCTTTTACTATGGGACCGGCTGCGTTTTATTTCGGCGCAGCGGTAATTTTGACTATTCTTGCTGTGGAATGGCTGGACAGCCGCTTACTTTGGGATGCACATGAGTCAGGAAACGCCCGCTTCGACGACTGAAGCGCAGATTAAAAATAAACGCCGTATCTCACCTTTCTGGCTGCTGCCGTTCATCGCGCTAATGATTGCTGGTTGGCTGATTTGGGACAGTTATCAGGACCGGGGCAATACTGTCACCATCGACTTTATGTCGGCGGATGGTATTGTTCCAGGCCGTACGCCTGTTCGTTATCAGGGCGTTGAAGTTGGAACAGTGCAGGATATCAGCCTCAGCGACGATCTTCGTAAGATTGAAGTCAAGGTCAGCATCAAGTCCGATATGAAAGATGCGCTGCGCGAAGAGACACAGTTCTGGCTGGTGACGCCAAAGGCCTCGTTGGCAGGGGTCTCCGGGCTGGACGCCCTCGTCGGTGGTAATTATATCGGCATGATGCCGGGTAAAGGTAAAGAGCAGGATCACTTTGTCGCACTCGACACCCAACCGAAATATCGGCTGGACAATGGCGATCTGATGATCCACCTGCAAGCCCCCGATCTCGGTTCACTGAGCAGTGGTTCATTGGTCTATTTCCGCAAGATCCCGGTGGGAAAAGTCTACGACTATGCCATCAATCCCAACAAGCAAGGCGTGGTGATTGATGTCCTGATCGAGCGGCGTTTTACCGATCTGGTGAAAAAAGGTAGCCGTTTCTGGAACGTTTCCGGCGTTGATGCCAACGTCAGTATCAGTGGCGCGAAGGTGAAACTGGAAAGTCTGGCGGCACTGGTTAACGGTGCGATAGCCTTCGATTCACCTGAAGAGTCGAAACCTGCCGAGGCGGAAGATACCTTTGGTCTGTATGAAGACCTGGCCCATAGCCAGCGTGGCGTAATAATCAAACTGGAACTGCCGAGTGGGGCCGGATTAACCGCCGACTCGACGCCGTTAATGTATCAGGGGCTGGAAGTCGGACAGCTGACTAAACTGGATTTAAATCCTGGTGGTAAAGTCACTGGGGAAATGACCGTTGATCCCAGCGTCGTCACCCTGCTTCGTGAAAATACCCGCATCGAATTACGTAATCCGAAATTATCCCTTAGCGATGCTAATCTCAGTGCCTTGCTGACCGGCAAAACCTTCGAACTGGTGCCCGGCGATGGCGAGCCACGTAAAGAGTTTGTTGTTGTGCCAGGCGAAAAAGCCCTGCTGCAAGAGCCGGATGTTCTGACACTGACCCTGACAGCACCAGAAAGTTACGGTATTGATGCTGGTCAGCCGCTCATTCTTCACGGCGTGCAGGTAGGCCAGGTTATCGATCGTAAACTCACCAGCAAAGGAGTCACCTTTACCGTCGCCATCGAGCCTCAGCATCGCGAACTGGTAAAAGGCGATAGCAAATTTGTCGTCAACAGCCGCGTCGACGTGAAGGTGGGGCTGGATGGCGTTGAGTTTCTCGGTGCCAGCGCCTCAGAATGGATCAATGGCGGAATACGTATTCTGCCGGGCGATAAAGGCGAGATGAAAGCCAGCTATCCACTGTATGCCAATCTTGAAAAAGCGCTGGAGAACAGCCTTAGCGATTTACCCACCACAACCGTGAGTTTGAGTGCAGAGACGCTGCCGGATGTGCAGGCAGGATCGGTAGTGCTGTACCGTAAATTTGAAGTTGGTGAAGTTATTACTGTGCGTCCGCGAGCTAACGCGTTTGATATCGATCTGCATATTAAGCCGGAGTATCGCAACCTTCTGACCAGCAACAGCGTGTTCTGGGCAGAAGGTGGGGCGAAAGTTCAGCTGAATGGTAGTGGTCTGACTGTACAGGCATCCCCGCTCTCCAGAGCATTAAAGGGGGCTATTAGCTTCGATAACCTCAGTGGTGCCAGCGCCAGTCAGCGTAAAGGCGACAAGCGTATTCTGTATGCTTCCGAAACAGCGGCCCGTGCGGTTGGCGGGCAAATTACGCTTCACGCTTTCGATGCCGGAAAACTGGCGGTCGGGATGCCAATTCGCTATCTCGGTATTGATATCGGGCAAATCCAGACGCTGGATCTGATTACCGCGCGCAATGAAGTACAGGCAAAGGCGGTGCTCTATCCGGAATATGTCCAGACCTTTGCTCGCGGTGGTACGCGCTTCTCAGTGGTCACACCGCAAATTTCGGCAGCTGGCGTTGAGCATCTTGATACTATCCTCCAGCCGTATATCAACGTCGAACCAGGCCGGGGCAATCCTCGCCGCGACTTTGAATTACAAGAGGCCACCATTACTGATTCGCGTTACCTGGATGGCTTAAGCATTATTGTTGAAGCGCCGGAAGCCGGTTCGTTAGGTATCGGTACACCTGTGCTGTTCCGTGGTCTGGAAGTAGGTACGGTTACCGGAATGACGCTGGGGACATTGTCAGATCGCGTGATGATTGCGATGCGCATCAGTAAACGCTATCAACACCTGGTGCGTAACAATTCCGTCTTCTGGTTGGCATCGGGTTACAGTCTGGACTTTGGTCTGACGGGCGGCGTAGTGAAAACCGGCACCTTTAACCAGTTTATCCGTGGCGGCATCGCCTTCGCCACGCCTCCGGGTACGCCACTGGCACCGAAAGCCCAGGAAGGCAAGCACTTCCTGTTGCAGGAAAGTGAACCGAAAGAGTGGCGTGAATGGGGAACTGCGCTTCCCAAATAATGCCCACTGCTCCGGCGTGCCTGCGCCGGAGCGTTTATGCTAAACTGCGCGCCTGTTTTTTTGCCAGTGGTATATGCTCGTGGCCCAACACACCGTTTATTTCCCGGACGCCTTTCTGACACAAATGCGCGAAGCGATGCCTTCGACGCTCTCTTTTGATGATTTTCTTGCCGCCTGTCAGCGCCCGTTGCGCCGCAGCATTCGCGTTAATACGCTGAAAACCTCCGTTGCTGATTTCCTGCAATTAACTGCTCCTTATGGCTGGACGCTTACGCCAATTCCGTGGTGTGAAGAAGGTTTCTGGATTGAACGCGACAGTGAAGATGCATTGCCGTTGGGTAGTACCGCCGAGCATTTAAGCGGCCTGTTTTATATTCAGGAAGCCAGTTCAATGTTGCCTGTTGCCGCCTTGTTTGCTGACGGTAATGCACCACAGCGGGTGATGGATGTCGCTGCTGCACCAGGTTCCAAAACGACGCAAATTGCTGCGCGGATGAATAACGAAGGGGCAATCCTTGCCAATGAGTTTTCCGCCAGTCGGGTAAAAGTGTTACATGCCAATATCAGCCGCTGTGGCATCAGTAATGTTGCGCTCACGCATTTTGATGGCCGCGTGTTTGGTGCGGCAGTGCCAGAAATGTTCGATGCCATTTTGCTGGACGCTCCCTGCTCCGGCGAAGGCGTGGTGCGTAAAGATCCCGATGCGCTAAAAAACTGGTCACCAGAAAGCAATCAGGAAATCGCAGCGACCCAACGGGAGCTGATCGACAGCGCCTTTCATGCATTACGTCCTGGCGGTACGCTGGTTTACTCGACCTGTACCTTAAACCGGGAAGAAAACGAAGCCGTTTGCCTGTGGCTGAAAGAGACTTACCACGACGCAGTAGAGTTTTTACCGCTTGGCGATCTCTTCCCTGGTGCAAATAAGGCGCTGACCGAAGACGGCTTTTTGCATGTTTTCCCACAAATTTACGACTGCGAAGGCTTCTTCGTTGCTCGTCTGCGTAAAACTCAGGCGATCCCCGTCTTACCCGCCCCAAAATACAAAGTGGGCAATTTCCCGTTTAGCCCGGTGAAAGATCGCGAAGCCGGTCAAATTCGTCAGGCGGCTGCAAGTGTTGGCTTAAACTGGGATGAAAACCTGCGACTCTGGCAGCGTGACAAAGAACTGTGGTTGTTCCCGGTAGGCATTGAAGCCCTGATCGGTAAAGTCCGATTTTCTCGCTTGGGGATTAAACTTGCCGAAACGCACAACAAAGGTTATCGCTGGCAGCATGAAGCCGTTATTGCCCTTGCCTCCCCCGACAATGTGAACGCTTTTGAACTGACACCGCAGGAAGCGGAAGAGTGGTATCGCGGGCGCGATGTTTACCCGCAAGCCGCGCCAGTGGCGGTTGATGTATTGGTTACTTTCCAGCATCAGCCGATTGGTTTAGCCAAACGGATTGGTTCACGACTGAAAAACAGCTACCCGCGTGAACTGGTGCGCGACGGGAAACTTTTTACCGGTAACGCCTGACAGCGCACAAAAAAAGCGCACTTTTTGACTGGCACATTCGACTGCCTCAACTAGGCTGAAAAATGGTGCGATCGGACTGGTCGTACCACAATCGGCAGCTAAATGGAGAGCACGAAGATGAAAACCAGTGTGCGCATAGGCGCTTTTGAAATCGACGACGGCGAATTACACGGCGAATCGCCGGGTGATCGAACGTTAACCATTCCTTGTAAATCAGACCCCGATTTATGTATGCAACTGGATGCCTGGGATGCTGAAACCAGTATCCCTGCCCTGCTAAATGGCGAACACTCTGTCCTTTACCGTACCCGTTACGATCAACAATCTGATGCCTGGATTATGCGTCTTGCCTGATCCAAAAAGAACCCGTCGGCATGGCGGGTTATTTGTCCGGGTTATTCCCCCGTTGTAAAATCTCTCCTAAACTTAACGGTACGGCACCACACTTCGGGGATGAAATGTTCGCGCTGGTACTTTTTGTTTGCTACCTGGATGGCGGTTGTGAAGATATTGTTGTGGATGTCTACAACACGGAACAGCAGTGTCTTTATTCTATGAGCGATCAACGGATCCGCCATGGCGGTTGTTTTCCGATTGAGGATTTTATAGATGGTTTCTGGCGACCTGCACAGGAGTACGGTTTTAATTATTGCAATTGCACAAGAGTCAGTTCTCCCCCAAAGACAGCACCGGTATCAATATAATGCAGGTTGCCAATATCCACGCGATGGCGCAAAGGTGTATGACCAAACCAGAAATGATCAGCACCTGCAATTCCCTGCCCTTTTTGGCGTTCACCTAATCGCGAGCGGCTCCACAAGACCTGATGCAAATCGACGTCCTTTTGCCATTCATAGACATCATCTGGATAATCGGCATGAGCAATAACATGTTTGCCGGTGCGACTGTGTAATTCAAGAATAAAGGGCAAATGCTGACATTTTTCCAGCGCCGTTTTCGCTTGTTTCTGTTGATTATCTGCCAGCGCAATAAACCAGTCGCCGCCATTTATCAACCATAAAGACATCTGCCGGGATGCCAGCGCATCCATCGCCATCTGTTCATGATTGCCTCTTACCGCACGAACCCAATGTTGTTCCAGTAACTGCAGGCAACGTAAACTTTGCGGCCCACGATCGATAACGTCTCCCACTGAGATAAGTAAATCTCGCCACGGATCAAAACGACAATGCCATAATTTGCGGCGCAACTGCTCAAGACAACCGTGTATATCGCCTGAAAGCCAGATATGTCGCCATTGATGACCCGCAATTCTCTGATAAACGGGCGCAGGCTGTTTCATCAATATTTTCCTCTCACGCTAAAGATCACATAATTTTAACAAGAATGTTAAAAAACGCTGGACTCAGACAGTAGAGTGTGTGTTATGGTTGACTATAAAGTCAGCGAAGGGAATGCTTCTGGCTTTTAACAGATAAAAAGAGACCGAACACGATTCCTGTTTTCGTCAACAAACAACAAAATCTTTTAGAATTAATGTGTTAAA